>MTEX01000114.1_pt2 | contig 122560 bp, 113 predicted proteins | sample 1042691 | NCBI WGS metagenome assembly MTEX01 (sample SAMN06185810, study PRJNA358809) | soil metagenome | isolation source: soil biostimulated with molasses as carbon source | place: India | collected 2015-05-23
CTCCTCCGCCGCGGTGGGATGAATGCCCACGGTGGCATCGAAGTCTGCCTTGGTCAGCCCCGCCTTTACCGCGATGGCGATGCCTTGTATGAGCTCTCCCGCCTCCTCGCCCACCATGTGGGCGCCGACCACCACGTCGCTGGCGTCGTCGACGATCAGCTTCATCAGACAGCGCTCCTCACTGCCGGAAAGCGTGTGCTTCATCGGCCGGAAATCGGTGCGGTAGACGCGAATCGCGTCATACTCCTTGCGCGCCTGCTCCTCCGACAGGCCCACCGTGCCGATGTTGGGATGACAGAACACTGCCGTGGCGATATTGCGGTAATCCATGGGCTTGGGCGGTGCCTCGCCAAAATGCTGGCTGACCAGATGCATGGCTTCCGCCAGCGCCACGGGGGTCAGCTCCGGCCCACCTGTCACGTCGCCCAGTGCCAGGATGGAAGGCGTGGAGGTCTCGAAGCGATCGTTGACCTTGACGGTGCCATCGGGGTTGAGAGCGATGCCTAGCGCGTCGAGGCCGACTCCCTCGAGATGGGGCTTGCGTCCGGTAGCGGCCAGCACCGTGTCCACCTCGAGCGACTCGCCGTTTGTCAGCGTCACGAGCAGCCCGCCCTCGGTCTTCTCGATACTCTCGATATTGGTTTCGAAATGCAGATTCACGCCCTTGAGGGCCATCTGCTCACGGGTGAATTCACGCACCTCGCGGTCGAAGCCGCGCAGAAACAGTTCGCCGCGATAGACCAGGTGCGACTCGCTGCCCAGCCCGTTGAAGATGCTGGCAAACTCCACCGCGATGTAGCCGCCGCCCAGCACCAGGAAACGCCGCGGCATGCGCTCCAGATCGAACACCTCGTTGGACGTCACCGTCAGTTCGCGACCGGGGAAGTCGGGCACCCAGGGCCAGCCGCCGACGGCCACCAGAATCTTGGCGGCGCTGAAGGCGCGGCCGTCGACCTCGACGCGGTGGGCATCGACCACCCGGGCCCGGCCGTGGATCAACTCGACCCCGGCGTTGTCCAGCAGCCGGCCGTAGATCTCGTTGAGACGCTTGATCTCGCGCACCTTGTTGTCGCGCAGCGTGGCCCAGTCGAAGCGCGGCGCCTCGGTCAGGCTCCAGCCGAAGCCTCGGGCGTCTTCGAAGGCGTCGTGGAAATGGGCGGCATAGGAATAGAGTTTCTTGGGCACGCAACCCACGTTCACGCAGGTGCCGCCCAGATAGCGGTCTTCGGCAACGGCCACTCTGGCACCGGTTGCCGCTGCAGTGCGGGCAGCGCGCACCCCACCGGAGCCGGCACCAATCACGAACAGGTCATAGTCGAAGTCTGACACTCATTTCTCCTCGTCTAGCCGGGGTCAGGTGGCATACCCGGTCCGTTCGGCAGATGATAACAGTGCAGGTGTAACCATGTAGAGCGGTGCCCCATGTAGAGCTCTGCCAGGGTGTGGCTCTTGGTTGACCGACTCGGGGCATGGCGGTAAAAGGTGCCCTCCCCTACTCTCTGACCTTCGGACGGACTCTGCCATGAACCAGGAAATCGACTGCCTGCTGGAAAACAACCGGCGCTGGGCAGAGCGGATGTGTCAGGAAGATGCGGAGTATTTCACCCGCCTTTCCCGTCAGCAAAATCCGAATTACCTCTGGATCGGCTGCTCCGACAGCCGGGTACCGGCCAATCAGATCGTCTCGCTGCCACCGGGTGAGGTCTTCGTCCACCGCAACGTCGCCAACCTGCTGCATCACAACGATATGAACGCCCTCTCCGTGGTGCAGTATGCCGTCGACGTCCTCCAGGTCAGGCATATCATGGTGGTCGGCCACTACGGCTGCGGCGGCGTGCGCGCGGCAGTCACGGGGGGCGATTGCGGCATGGTGGATTACTGGCTGCATTCGGTGCGCGAGTTGTATAGCCAACATCGCCCTTCACTAGCCCACTTGCCGCTGGATCAGCAGGTCGATCGGCTCTGCGAGCTCAACGTGCAGGCGCAGGTGAACAACCTGTGTCGTACCAAGATCGTTCAGCTCGCCTGGCAGCGCGGCCAGGAGCTCTCGATTCACGGCTGGATCTACGGCCTGGGCGATGGTCGCATCGCCGATCTCGGTTGCACCGTCGAAGGGCTGGATCAGGTGGCTACGCTCTATCGCATCGACCGCCTTCAGGCAGCGCCTGACAGTTGCTAGGCTCTGTCCGAAAACTGGCTGCACTCGGCCATACGGCGTTAAAAACCAGCTCAAAATACTCATTTACACCCCGTAAACTCCGTCTTTTCGCTGATTTTTTCCTTGTCTGGCCTTCGCTCGCCGACTTTTCAGACAGAGCCTTGTAGGCCTTGGCTGAAGCCGACCGGCTCGAAACCGCCCACGCCAGGCCTTACACTTTTATCGAAGTCCCAGCCACCGACGTCCCAACCAGCCGGAATCTGACATGCCCGACGCTCTTGCTCACCTTCAGATGGCACATCTCGAGGCCCTGGAACGTCGCTATGCCGACGCCATGAGCGCCCTTGGTTACGACGGCGTACTGATCTTCAGCGGCCGCCCTGCCCTGCACTTCGGCGACGACCAACACGCCAACTTCTGCAGCTACGGCCATTTCCAGCACTGGACCGGTCAGGCCGGCCTGGCCCACAGCTGGCTGCTGGTGCAGCCGGGCCAGCGCACGACCTGCTTCGTCCATGCACCGGACGACTTCTGGCACCTGCCGCCAAGCCTTCCCGACGAGGGCTGGACCGACTACCTCGAGGTGATCAGCGGTCGCTTCGAGACACCGCCGGAGGTAAAGGCGAGCCGTCTTGCCGTGATCGGCGACGTCGCCGAAGCGACGGCCCGTGCCCTTGGCGCCGAGTGCAATCCTCCCGCTCTGCTGACCGCCCTGGATGAAGGCCGGGTGCGCAAGAGCGAATACGAAATCGCCTGTCTGAGCGAGGCCAACCGGATGGCGCTGCGCGGCCACCAGGCTGCCAGAGCGGCGTTTCTGGCCGGCGAGAGCGAACTCGACATTCAGCTGGCCTACCTCAAGGCATCGCGGCAGCGGGAAAGCGACGTACCCTACGGCAACATCGTCGGTCTCGGCGCTCATGGCGCGGTACTGCACTATCAGCATTACGACAGCGAGGCGCCCGCGCCGCGTCACAGCCTGCTGGTCGATGCCGGGTACCGCTATCGCGGCTACTGCGCGGACATCACCCGCAGCTGGCCGGGGCCGGACGCCGACCCCGCCTTCGCCGCGCTGGTAACGCGCATGCACGACATCAAGCAGCAACTGGTGGCGGCGCTGGCCCCCGGCGTCGATTTCGTCGCCCTGCACGAGCGCATGCATCGCCTGCTCGCAGCACTGCTGGTCGAGAGCGAACTGGTCGCCGGTTCGGCCGAGGCCACGGCCGAAGGCGGAATCACCCGCGCCTTCTGCCCTCACGGCCTGGGCCACCTGCTGGGCGTGCAGGTACATGACGTGGCCGGACGCACGAGCCGGGAGGGCATACCCCTGCCACCGCCGCCCGAGTACCCGGCGCTGCGCCTGACCCGGGAACTGGAACCAGGAATGACGGTCACCATAGAACCCGGGCTCTACTTCATTCCCATGCTGCTCGGACCGTTGCAGGCAAGCCCTGCGGGAAGCGACGTGAACTGGTCGCTGGTCGAACGTCTGCTGCCTCATGGCGGCATTCGCATCGAAGACAACGTGGCCATCGCCACGCATTCGGTGCGCAACCTGACCATGGAACACGAGTAAACGATATGCGTGAACGGCAGCAAGAGGCCGACTTTGCTCCGCCGCGCGGATTGAGCAATCCGCACGTTCAGACACTGTTGCCCCGCTGCCTGCCACGCCCGCGACTCACTCGCGACGTCGAGCAGTTCGAACTCCCTGACGGCGACTTCGTCGAGCTCAACTGGATCCGGCCGATCCCCACCAGCAACACGGCACCGATCCTGGTGCTGTTTCATGGCCTGGAGGGCTCGTTTAACTCTCCCTATGCGCGCTGGTTGCTGGCCACGGCCAGTCGCATGGGGTGGCGCACCGTACTGATGCACTTTCGCGGCTGCGGCAGCCAGCCGAACCGCCTGCCGCGTGCCTACCACAGCGGCGACACCGCCGATGCCTATTGGCTGATCGCCGAGCTGTCGCGACGTTATCCCGGCGCCTTGAAGGTAGCCACCGGGGTCTCGCTGGGCGGCAACATGTTGCTCAAGCTGGTGGCGGAACAGGGCGGCAGCGGCCTCGATCTGGCCGGTGCCATCATCATCAGCGCCCCGCTCGACCTGGCCGCCAGCGCCGACACCCTGCACCAGGGATTCTCCCGGATATATGAGCGCCATCTGCTCAGGGCCCTGAAACGCAAGGTGGCGCCAAGGCTGGTACGCGGCGAACTGCCGCTGACGCTGAACGGCGAGGCACTCGAGCGCATCGACAGCCTGCGTGGATACGACGATGCCGTGACCGCCCCGCTGCACGGCTTCAAGGGGGCCGACGATTATTATCGCCGCGCTTCGGCCGGAAGGCTGCTGGGCGACATCGAGCTACCGACCTTGATCCTGCATGCCGATGACGACCCCTTCATGCCGGCCGGGCTGTTCCATCGTCTGCCCCAGCCTTCCGCGGCGGTGCATCTGGAAATCACCCATCATGGCGGACACGTCGGCTTCATGGAGTGGCGCAACAAGCGTCTCTCGCCCTGGCTGGCCCGTCGCCTGGCGCGCGAGCTGGATGGCTGGGCCAGCCTCGGCGACGCCTGGCGCTCCATCGCCGATCACCGGCTCAGCCGATCGGACAGCTGACCCCGGTTCCCTTCAACCCGCAGTAGCCGCCCGGGTTCTTGTGCAGATACTGCTGATGGTATTCCTCGGCCGGATAGAAGACCTCGAGGGAGGCGATCTCGGTGGTGATCTGGCCGCGGCCCGCCTGAGCCAGCGAATACTGATAGACGTCGCGGCTGCGCCTGGCGGCCGCCAGTTGGGCATCGCTGGTGGTGTAGATCGCCGAGCGGTACTGGCTGCCGATGTCGTTGCCCTGGCGCATGCCCTGGGTCGGATCGTGGGCCTCCCAGAACACCTTCAGCAGCGTCTCGAGATCCACCTCTCGGGGATCGAACACCACCCGCACCACTTCGCTGTGACCGGTCCTCCCGGTACAGGTCTCTTCGTAGGTGGGGTTGGGAGTCACGCCTCCGGCATACCCCACCGCCGTCACATACACCCCCGGTAGCTGCCAGAACAGACGCTCGGCGCCCCAGAAACAGCCAAGCCCTAGCACGATCTGCTCATGCCCCTCGGGAAACGGCGGCAGCATGGAGCGGCCGCTTACGGCATGCACGCCGGATATCTGCACCGGCGTGTCGCGCCCCGGAAGCGCATGTGTAGGATCGATGTTCATGACGTTATCCTCGCAGCAACACGTTGAGAGCGATCACGGAGCGGGCTCGAGTCGTGGCGGCCGGCCGGGCCTGGAGAAGATGTAAACCAGATCGACGGCCTGGGCAGCCCCGGAAACGGCCTGCACGTAGAGATTGCGCCACAGGGTATAGCGCAGCGTAAGCTCCGCTATCGGCGAGAAGATACCGACACCATAGCTGACGCGCAGATCTTCTGTCAGGTAGCCGCTCACGACCACCTGGCTGTCGTCGCCGACACCGGTCGTCTCCAGGGCCAGATCGTCGATGCCGAATGCCTGACCGATGGCACCGACCACCCCGCCCGTCTGCCCCAAGGCCAGGCCCACCAGCGCCGAGGTCAGCGCACCGTCCGCGTCACCATCCCGCGGCGCCCGGCCGCGCAGCAGGTACGAAAGCGCCCGCGCCTCGTCCATGGCCGGCTCGGAGAAGATGGCCAGACTCGGCTCAGCGGCGAAGCCGGTCACACGCAGCCCGGCAATGACGCCATCCTCGGTGATGTCGGGGTTACGTATGGCTTCGAAGTCGAGCAGCGGCTGTTCCGGCGGTCCGCTGAACAGCAGCTGCCCTTGGCGAATCAGCAGATCCTGGCCGAAGGCGCGGAAACGACCGTCGACGAGGTTGACCTCGCCGAACAGCTGTACCGGACCATCCTGCTGGCGCACCTGCAAGGTGCCGGCCAAACCGGTTTCCAGCCCCGACGCGGCGAGCGTCATGTCCGGCCCCAGGTGCAGCTCGATACGCACGTCCAGCTGCATGCCCGCCTCGCGCAGTGCCACGGCGGCGGCTTCGTCACCGCCGGCGGTCGGCTCCAGTTCCTCACGCCGCTGGACCCGTGCCTCGTCGCGCCGGGCGATGATGACCTCGTCAGGGCTGGGGCTGACAGCCGCCGGTGGCGCCTCGCCCACCTCCAGTCGCGCCCAGGGTACTCGAACGTCGCCCCTCACACGCAGTGCCTGCGGGGTCACCCGGACGGCGATCTCGGGGGCGACGCGCAGGCGACCGAACTGCGGCAGGCTCACCAGCAGCGGACGGCGGGTACCGTCCAGCTCCACGGCGATGCGCCACTCGTCGAGCGAAGGCCAACTGGCGTTGCCGTCGATCACCAGGCGCCCGTCGTCGCTGGCCACATAGCCCATCAGGCGTGCACTGTCGCCGTTGAACTCGATGCGAATGCGTCCGTCCTCGACGATCAGCGGCACATCGAGCCCCGATGCCCGCAGTCCCATCAACTCCAGCGCACCATCCAGGCTCGGGTTGTCGCGGCTGCCGGAGATCCCGACCCGGCCGGCCAGGGTACCCTCCAGCATGTCGAGTCCGGCCGCCAGCGTCCGGTAGCGAGACAGGTCGAGAGCGTCGACGACGAGGCTACCGGCAAGCTCACCGCTGCCCAGCGGGTCATTCAGATCGAGATCGAGTGCCAGCCTCCCGGCATCGCCAAGGCCGAGCTCGAGATCGAGTGCCATACGCGCCTGGGTGGCATCCAGCCGCACGGCGAGGCGGGTGGCGGGCATCGACCAGGGCTGGCCATAGATATCCACCCCTTCCAGATCGAGCTGGCTGTCCAGATCCGCCTCGGCGCTCCACTGGCGACCGCCCTGCCGCCAGCGCGCCTGCAGCTGCAGGTCGGTCTCGCCGCTGGCACGCCAGTCCTCCGGCAGCCACTCGTTGAACATGCTCATGGGCAGCTCGCGCACGGCCAGGCTTACCTGGCCTTGATCGGCGCCGGCCTGCAGCGCGTCCTCCAGGCACAGGCGTCCGCCCTGCTCTCGACGCAGGCAGAACGGCTGCACCTGAGCACGGGCCGTCGCCAGATCGAAAGTGAACGTCACGGGGTCGTCTAGGCGCATCTCGCCGTAATCGGTATCGACCTCCAGCGGATCGATGCGACCGCTATAGCGCTGGCGCTCGGTGGAGAGCCCGCCCTCGAGCGCGAGCGACGCCCGCGACAGCGGCATGCCTCGCCCGGCAAGCGCCGTCAACTCGGCGCGATGGGCCGACAGCCGCCCGGACAAGGCCAGCGACACCTCACTGAAACGCTGGCCACCCGCGTTGAGCCGCTCGATGGCGAGATTGCCATCGAGGCTCGGGTCGTCCAGCCCCTGAACGCTGGCAGTGAGCTGCAGCGCCTCGAGGCGATTCTCGGCAAAGGCCAGCGTCTGGCCGCGCAGGTCGAGCTCCAGGCGCGGGCTACCCAGCGTGCCGGCGGTGCGGAAGCGTCCGGTCAGGCTGCCGCTGAGATCGTCGTGCAGGCTGTCAAGCTCGGTCAGCGAGATGTCGCCGCTGAGATCCATGCGCTGCTCGGTGATCGCGCCGGCAGCGGTGATACGGTTCTGCCCCTGGCGGAAATCGAACTCCTGTACCTGCCAGCGCATGTCACTGTCGCCGGCCAGGCGTGCCCGCAGCGACAGTGGCAGTTCCTGCAGCTGTCCGTCGATGGCCAGCCGCGGCACGCGCAGCTGCCAGCCCGCTTCGGTCTGGCGGAAGGCGAGGTCCATATTGCCGCTGAGGCGCCCCTGCATGGCATCGGTGAACTGCCCGGGGTCGAGGTTGTCGAGGCGCACGGTGGCATCGAGCGCCAGGCCGTCATGCCATTCGATGCGCCCGCGGCTGACCACCGAGGCATTGCCCAGGCTCAGGGACAGCGGCGTCCAGGCGAAGTGCTCCAGGTCGCCGCTACCGGTCAGGGCAATTCGGGTCAGCGGCACCTCCGGCCCCTCGACCCGTGCCGAGAGTGCCGCGCTGTACTGCTCGAGGGTGCCCGACAGACGCAGGTCGAGATCCTCGATCACATAGGGATCGTCGAGCGCTTCATCCTCTTCGGCGAAGGCGGCCGCCATCGGCAGCGGCCACTGCAGGAATTCGCTGCTCATCCTGGCGGAGAAAGGCACTTCCGGGTCGAGCACATCGGCCTGAGCGGTCAGCCGCGTGCTCACCGGGCCGCGCGCCACGAGTTCGGCGTCGAGCTCGGCCAGCGTGCCGTCAAGCCTGAGGTCGAGCCGCTGCCCGGCCAGTTCGGGCATCAGCTCCGGCAGCCACAGCGCGGCCTCCAGCCGCGCCTGGAGCGGGTAATCGTCACGCAATTCGATGCGCGCACCGAGTCTGACGTCGGCGTCCAGGCTGGCGGCTTCCAGAGCGACGATCTCGACCACTTGGTCGCTGGCCTCGAAGGCCAGGGTGAGATGGCGCAGGTCATAATCGAGCGGCCCCCGCAGCTCGACGCCATCGAGATGGATGCGCGGTGCCGCTATCGTCAAGGGCAGGACGATTTCCGGCAGCACAATGCGCTCGCGCTGCGCCAGTGGCACTTCGGGCTCACCTGCCTCGGTCGGCACCGGTGCCGAACCAACGGTCTCGGCGGCGGCCAGTGCCTGAGCGCTCAACGCCGGCGTGCCTGCCGGCGCCTCCAGCGCCAGTTGCTCGGCCCCGCCCGCTGGCAGGCTGACCTGCAGCCGCTCGAGGCGTGTGGGCAGCAGCGTCAGCCGTTCGCCCTCGGCCTCGATGCCGGTATGCAGTCTGCTCCAGCCAACTTGGGTGCCGTCACCCAGCCGCAACGCGACATCTTCAATGACCAGCTCGGGTGCCGCAATGTCGAGGGGAAAGCGGAACGGCGGCTGCGCCGTCTCCGCGGCCACCTCATCCGCCCTTTCCACCACGGCTTCGGCATTGGCATTGGCTTCGACATTGGCTTCGGCATTGGCAGGCAGCGTCACGTTCAGGCCTTCGGCTCGTGAAGCACCGAGTTGCAGTCCTGAGTTCTCGGCCATGGCGGCGGTGTTCAACTGAGCGAGTGCGACATGCGTGCCGTCGGCCAGACTCACCTTGGTATCCACCAGTACCAGTTCGCGTACCTCCATGGGGAACGGCAAACGGATCGGATCGCTCGCCCCGGTCTCGTCCGGCGCAGGTGCCGCGGCCGGCTCCTCCTCTGGCTGCCCTGGCCGCAACGCGACCCGCCCACCCTGCATGGCCAAGCGCTCGATACACAGGCGCCCCCGCAGCAGGCAGTCGTCCGCCCAGATGAGCTCGAGCCGTTCGGCGGCGATGTCGGCAGGCCCCGCCTCGATCTGAAACCCATGCAGCACGAGACGATCCAGCGGCGCCCCTTCGACACGCTCCAACTGGTAGAAACCGCGTTTGGCCCCTTCTTCGAGCAGCAAGCCGGCCCCCCATGGCGACAGAGCCAGACCCAGCACGAGGAAGAGTATGCCGATGGCCACCAACGGCAGCACGATCAGCAGACGGAGCAACGACCACAGCAATAGACGCATTCTCAGAATTCCGGGCCGATGGCGAAGTGCAGACGCCACGAGTTCTCCTCGTCATCGAAGGGGTGAGCGATATCGAAACGTACCGGCCCGACGGGGGAAATCCATCTGACGCCGAGGCCGGCACCGGTATTCAGCGTTTCCGGCCACCAGTCGTCGAAGGCATCGCCGCTGTCGACGAAGGCGGCTCCCCACCAGTTGCCGGTGACACGCCGCTGCAGCTCGGCACTGCCGACCAGCATCTGCTGACCGCCGCGTATCAGACCCTCTTCGTTGCGTGGTGCCAGAGTCTCGAAGCCGTAACCCCTTACCGAACGGTCGCCGCCGGCAAAGAAGCGCAGCGAGGGCGGCACCTGGGAGAAGTCATCGGTTTCGATGGCCCCCACGCCCAGCCGGGTGACGAAACGCAGGTTCTCGCCCAGCATGCGGATCCATTCGGTATTGCCCGTCATGCGCAGGAAGTCCGCATCGGAGCCCCACACGCTGTCCGAATACTCGAAGGTGATGCGCTGACGATCGCCCCAGGTAGGAAAGCGGGGATCGCGCGTGCGGGTGCGCGACCAACTCACCCCCGGGTAGTAGATGAAGACGCTTTCCGCCTCGCCCCCCTGGGTGAAGTCTTCGTACGTGGCACGCACGAACAGCGTCTGCACCCAGCGGTTGTCGAACTCCCAGCGTCGTGCCGCTTCCAGGGTGACCTCGTTGGTACGAGTGTCCTGGTTGTCGCGGTGTCGCAGGCCGTACTGGAAGCGATACTGATCGCGCAGCGGGTCGTCGAGCGGCAGCAGATAGGTACCGGTGAACTGCTGCTCCGGCTGCGAGACGAACAGATCGTGCTCGAGGCTGTGCCCAAAGCGGTTGATCCAGGGCTGATTCCAACCGAAGTTCAGGCGCGGTCCCACATCGGTGGCATAGCCGATGCCGGTTTCGAACTGGTGGCGATCGGCCGGGGCCAGGGATACGTCGATCGGCATGCTGGGCTGCTCCGGCGCATGCAGCCGCGCAACGGCAGCCAACGCCGAGGCGGAGAGCCGGGGGCCGGTCGCCAGTGCGGTGCGCGTCGAAGGCACCTGTGGCAGCGCGGCCTCGCCCTCGGTCGCCACGGCATTCCACCAACCTACGGTTGGCGGGGCCAGGGCAAGCTCGCGGCGGGCATCGAGCCTTGGCCGTACGCTGACGGAGCTGAACCAGTTGGTTTGCCCGAGCCGCTGGGCATACAGCGCCACCTGACCGGCAAAATAGGGCTGGCCGGGCTCGAAGGGTGCGATGTTGCGCAAGCGATCTTCGACGATATGGTGGCCGCGAATGGTGATGTTGCCGAAGGTGTAGCGTCGGCCGCTGTCGAGCGTGAGGTAGAGCCTGGCGCTTTCGTCGAAGGGCCGCACTTCCATGCGGCGATCGGTGAAGGACCAGTCGAAGTAGCCCCGCTCCAGGGCGAGGTTGGCCAAGCGGTTGCGCATGCGATCCCAGGGCGCATGCTCCAGCGGATCACCCACCTGGAGAGGCAGGTCGTCCACGGTGTCACGAAAGGGCTCGTCGCGGGCGGCGTCACCCTCGATGCTGACTTCGAGCACCTGCACGGTCACCTGCGGGCCGGGATCGATGGCCAGCTCGACGTAACGCGGCGGCTCCTGCTGATCGAGCCGTGGGCTTATACGCGGCTCGTAGTAGCCGTAGACGCGCATGGCCTCGCGGGTACGACGCACCACCACGCCTTCGAGGCGACGGCGGTCGTACTGGGCGGCCTCCAGTTCGCTGAGATAGTGACGGATATTCTCCGCAACCGGATCCGTCACTCCATCGATTCGTGCCTCGAGTGCCAGCGCTCCATGCGCCATGCCAAGACACAGGGCCGCCGCCCCCATGCGTGAAATCACGCCTCTTCCCATATTCACGGCTTCCCGTCTTGACTGCTGCCGGCCTGCCCTGGCCCCGGCGATCCTACCGTAGGGCCTCCAGCCCGGCGCTCAGCGACAGCTGCTCCTGGCGCAGCTCGCGCAGTTCCGTATCGATGCCTGCCAGCCTGGCGCGCAGCTCTTCGACGGCCTGGGTGGCGTCGTCGGCGTCGGCGGCCGCCTCAATGTCGCCGGCCAACGTCTCGAGCCGTTCCTCCAGCGCTGCTTCCCGAGCCAGGAACGTTTCCTCCAGGGCGGCAAGCTGCTGCTCGACGAGCTGCTGGACATGCTCGTCCAGGGCTTCGAGCCGCTCATCGAGCGATGCTCTCACGCCCTGCTGCTGCTCTGCCAGAGTTTCCTGAGCGCTCTGCAGTTCCTCTATATGTTGTACAACACTTTGATCATCTTCGGCCAGTGCATCGATTCTGGCCGCCAAGACCTCGCGCCCCTCTTCACCTGCCCGCTCGAGGGCATTCAGCGATGAGCGAACGGCGCCGAGCAGCGCCTCGCGGTCTTCGGCCTCGGTGACTATCCGCTCGACGTTGCCGGAAAGTTCATCGACCCGTAGAGCAAGGTCGTCGATGCGTTCGTCGATGGCTGCGAATCGCGAGCCGTCCCGCTCGCCGACCTGCTGTACGTCGACTTCCAGGCTGGCCATGCGGGCCACCAGGGATTCGGCATGATCCATGACGGCGGAGAGTCGCGACTCGAGACGCTCGAACCGTTCACCGCGGCCCTCCTCGGCATCGAACCGGGCATGGACGTTGGACATCTCGGCGCTAATCTGTTGCATCTGCGCATTCATGCGCTCCCGCTCCTGCCATCCCAACCAGCTCACCCCAACCAGCATGACCAGCAGCAGCAGCACGGCAAACTTCAGCGGCCACAGGCGGGGCTGGGGCGCCATTGGGCGGCGCGGTCTCGTCAAGCTGCTATCGGGATCGGGCACGATGGGACGTCGCTCGGAAGGACGCGCTTCGGGCATGTCGAACTCCTTGTGGGCAGGTGCGGCAGGCGCCCCACCATTGTAAGCAGGTTGCACGCCTGCGCGCACACTGCCACCTCAACGCGTCGAGCTCTCTCAGGGTTCGGCACGCCGACCGATACCGCGATAGACCAGCCCCCAGTTGGCCACATGAGCGGGGTCGTAGATGTTGCGTCCGTCCAGCAGCAGCTTCTCGTTGAGCAAACCGGCCAGTCGCGACCAGTCGGGATTCCAGTAGTGCTTCCACTCGGTGACCAGCATCAGCGCGTCGGCATTCTCGCAGGCGGCGTACGGGTCGCCGTCGAACAGGCTGAGCAGGGGATGATCCCCCACCTCGGCGCGCAGCGCCGGCACGGCTGCCGGATCGTGCAGCTGCACTCGCACCCCCTGGGCCCACAGCGCCCGCAGCAGGGTCAGCACCGGAGCATGGTCGATACGCGCCGAGCCGGGCTTGAAAGCGGCCCCCCAGATCGCCACGGTGCGCCCTTCGAGCTGGCCGTGGAAATGAGTCCACAGCTTGCGGAACAGGGTCTCCTTCTTCTGCTCGTTGATGTCCAGCACCTGTTCGAGCAGCGCGGATTGACGCCCGCTGGCCTCCTGCACATCGGCCAGACGCATCAGATCGCGGGAGAAATGCGGCCCGCCGAAGCCGCAGCCTGGGTAGAGGTATTCGTACCCGATGCGGGAGTCCGCGCCCATCCCCTGGCGCACGAACTCCACGTCGACCCCCAGGCTGTCGGCCAGTCCGGCAATCTCGTTCATGTAGCTGATACGGGTCGCCAGCATGCCGATCGTCGCCAGCTTGGTCAGCTCCGCGGCACGCCGCGGCATGAGCTGCATCACGTCACGCCGCCGATTGAACGCTCTCAACAGCTCGCGGACCTGCGCCTCGGCATGCTCGTCGTCGCAGCCCAGCAGCCAGCGACCGGGACGGGTGAAGCTGGCCCAGGCGCGCCCCTCCTCGATCATGTCGACCAGAGCGACGGCGCGCCGGCCGTTGCCACCGAGGCGTGTCTCCAGGCGTTCGGTCTCGCCCACCGGAAAGGTGGAGTTGTTGATGAGAATGAGCGCGCCTTGCTGGCTCCCGGCGACCTCCGTCACCAGCTCGTCGGCCTCCTCACGCTGTTCCGGTGACAGCGCGAGCCAGAGAATGTCGATCGCTTCGCCTGGGTTCGACCCCTCGCCATTGGCCAGGCTCAGGGTGCCCTGCTCCAGCCCCTCCTCCAGACGCTCGAGCAGATCAGGCTCTCTTCGCAGCCAGTCGGCGGCCTGCAGTGCCGGCCAGCGCATCGAGGCATGCGGTACCCAACGGACCTGGTGGCCGACCCAGGAGAGCGCTGCGGCGGCCGTAGCCGCCGCCAGTTCGCTGCCATGTATCTGTACGCGCATGATACTTACCCCGCTTGGCTATAGCGAGCGAGCAGCTCGCGGAATCCCTCGCCGAAACGAGGATGGCGCCGGGCGTATACCAACGTGGCCTCGAGATAGCCCAACTGATGCCCACAGTCGTAGGTCTTGCCGCACATGCGCCAGGCATCGACCCCCTCGCGCTGGCGCAGCGTCTCGATGGCGTCGGTGAGCTGGATCTCGTCGCCGGCCCCGGGCGGCGTCTCGGCCAGCAGCGCAAAGATGCTGCCCGGCAGCACGTAGCGGCCGATAACGGCCAGGTTGGACGGGGCCTGCTCCCGAGCCGGCTTCTCGACCACACCGGCCAGCGGGCAGGACTTGCCGGCTGCTGGCGGCTCGCCTTCGGGGCTAACGATGCCGTACTTGTGCACGTTCTCCCACGGCACGTCCTCGACCATCAACTGCGAGCGTCCGGTGGCTTCGTAGGCGTCGAGCATGCCGGCGAGGTCGTTGCGAGATAGACCATCATCATCCACCAGCACGTCGGGGAGCAGCACCGCGAACGGTTCGTCGTCACCGATCACCGGACGCGCGCAGAGCACGGCATGACCGAGGCCCAGCGGCTCGTGCTGGCGTACGCTGATGATGTTGACGTCGGCGGGGACGATGGAGCGCAGCTCATCGAGCAGCTCCTGCTTGTTCTTGGCCTCGAGGGTGGCTTCCAGTTCGAAATGGGTGTCGAAGTGGTTCTCGATGGCGCTCTTGCTGGCGTGGGTCACCAGCACGATGTCGCGGATACCGGCCTTGACCGCCTCGTCGACCACATACTGGATCACGGGACGATCGACGATGGTGATCATCTCCTTGGGGATCGCCTTCGAAGCCGGCAGACAGCGGGTGCCGAAACCAGCAACGGGCAGAACGGCCTTGCGGATCATGGTGCCTTCCTTGTCGGTTGATGGAAAGAAGCTGCCCCGGGCCTGTCCTAGATTCCGTCATGGGAAAGCCCGGGCAGCTACGGGTACAATAGCGCATGATACCGAAGGTAAAGAATGTTGCCAGGGTGCCAGCCCAATTGACACGGAGAGATCACATGAGTGCAAGTTTCCACCACAACGTCGACCAGGGCGAGATTGCCAAGTTCGAGGCTCTGGCCAGCCGCTGGTGGGACCCTCAGAGCGAGTTCAAGCCGCTGCATGACATCAATCCGCTGCGTCTGGATTTCATCGATGCCCGCGGCGGCCTGGCCGGGCGCAAGGTGCTGGACGTCGGCTGCGGTGGCGGCATCCTCGCCGAAGCCATGGCCCATCGCGGCGCTCGTGTCACCGGTGTGGACATGGGCGAGGCACCGCTTGGCGTGGCCCGCCTGCATGCGCTGGAGAGCGGCGTCGAGGTGGAATATCGCCAGGCCAGCGCCGAGGCCATGGCCGCCGAACATCCCGGCGAATATGACGTGGTGACCTGCATGGAGATGCTCGAGCACGTGCCCGACCCGGGCTCGGTGATCCAGGCCTGCGCGACCCTGGTCAAGCCCGGCGGACACCTCTTCTTCTCGACCATCAACCGCAACCCCAAGGCCTACGCACTGGCCATCGTCGCTGCCGAATACCTGCTGCAGATGCTGCCCCGCGGCACGCACGAGTACCGCAAGTTCATTCGCCCTTCCGAGCTTGCCGGCTGGTGCCGCGAGCATGGCCTCAGCGTCCGTGAACAGAGCGGCCTGGTCTACAATCCCCTGACGCGGCGCTATCGCCTGTCGGCAAGCGACGTGTCGGTCAACTATCTGGTGCACTGCCGCCGGGAGCAGGCATGAAGGTGCCATCTCCCGAGGCGTTGCTGTTCGACCTCGACGGCACCCTGGTCGATACCGCCCCCGACCTGGCGCGGGCGACGAATGCCTTGCGCGCCCATCACGGCATGGAACCGCTGCCCTACCCGGTGATTCGCGCGCAGGTATCGAATGGCGGCAGCGCCCTGGTCGCCCTGGCGCTGGGTCTGGACAAGACGCATCACGGCCATGACGAAGCGCGTCAGTTCCTGCTCGATGCCTACGGCCGGGCAGTGGCCGACGAGAGCTGTTTGTTCCCCCACCTCGACCGGCTGCTCGCCAGGTGGGAGGCGCAGCAACGCCCTTGGGGCATCGTTACCAACAAGCCGCGCGCCTACGCCGCCCCGTTGATCGAGAGCCTGGGGCTGACTCCCGGCGCCCTGCTCTGCGCCGACGACCTGCCGCAGCGCAAGCCGGCGCCGGAACCGCTGTGGGTGGCGGCCGAACGGCTGGACGTCGCTCCCGCCCGCTGCTGGTACATCGGCGACCACCTGCGCGACATGCAGGCCGCCCGCGCCGCCGGCATGGTCGCCGTCGCCGTGGGTTACGGTTACATCGAGGAGGGTGAGGATTACCGGCAGTGGCCGGCCGATCTCTGGTTCGAGACCTGCGAAGCGCTGGTGGTGGCACTGCTTCAGCCTGCCTGAGTCACCAGGCAGGCTGCAGCCATTTGCTTACTTGGGCGGCTGGGCGTCGAAGCGCTGGCCGTTATAACCCTTGCTATCCGGCCCCATCAGCCACAGATAGGTCGGCATGATCTCTTCCGGCGTACGCAGCGTCTGCGGGTCTTCTCCCGGATAGGCGTTGGCGCGCATCTTGGTGCGGGTCGCCCCCGGGTTGAGGGTGTTGACCCGAATCGTGCCCAGGTGCTCGACCTCATCCGCCAGCACTTCCATGAAACCCTCGGTGGCGAACTTGGAGACGGCATAGGCGCCCCAGTAGGCACGCCCCTTGCGCCCCACGCTCGACGACGTGAACACCACGGAAGCATCGGGTGAGGACTTCAGCAGCGGCAGCAGAGCCTGGGTCATCCACACCGGGCCGTTGATGTTGATCTGCATGACCTGATCCCACAGCTCGGGGTTGTACTGCTCGAACGGGGTGATGCGACCGAGCAGGCCCGCGTTGTGCAGAATGCCATCGAGCCGGCCGAACTCCTTGTCCAGCGTCTCGGCCATGTCGTGGTAGTCCTTCAGCGTGGCGCCTTCGAGATTGAGCGGAAAGATGGCCGGCTGAGGCCCGCCGGCGGCCTCGATCTCGTCGTAGACCTTTTCCAGCTTGGCGATGGTGCGTCCCAGCAGGATCACCGTGGCACCGTGACGGGCATAGGCCAGCGCAGCGGCGCGACCGATGCCGTCACCGGCCCCCGTCACCAGAACGATGCGATCGCGAAGCAGATCGGCGGGCGCCTCGTAGTCGAACTTGCAGGTCATCTTCACTCCTTGAGCAGGGCCAGTCCGTTACAGTGACTGGCGCAGGAAATCGTTGGCAAGGCCGGCGGCACTACTGTCAGGATAGTCGTCACGCACCCGTTCGAGCAGGCCGCGGCTCTCCTCCAGTTCACCCTGGCGCGCCTTGATCAGGCCCAACTTGTACAGGGCATCCGGCACCTTGCTGCTCTGCGAGTAGTCGTCGATGACCGTGCGGAATGCCGTCTCGGCCTGATCCAGGTTGGCCTCCGCCGAGTGCAGCTCGCCCAGCCAGTAGTAGCCGTTGGCCGTGAGCGTGGTGTCGGGGTAGTCGACGACGAAGGCATCGAACGCCTGGATGGCCTCGCCGAACTGGCGCGACTGCACCTTGGCGAAGGCGGCCTGATAGGCGGCCTGTGCGTCGGGACTGGTACCGCTGGGAGACGGCGTCTGCGCGACCTGACGAGCCGCTTCCTGATCGACCTCGGGGCTGGTCTGGATACCGGCGCTACCGGCGGTGATCCGCTCGTCGAGATCCATGTACTGCTGTCGGGTCTGGTTGCGCAGCTGTTCGAGCTGGTGACGCAGTTCCTCGATCTGGCCGCGCAGCTGCTGGATCTCGCGCTGATGGTCCTGCAGCTGGTTGTAGAGCACCAGGCTACCACCGGGCGCTTCACGCACTTCGGCCTGCTCCATGAACCCACGGGGCTGCGCGGTGCGGTCTTCCACGATCGGGCGCTGCTGCGCTTCGACAAGGCTCATCACGGACAGCGGGAGCACCAGGGCTCCCGCGCCGCACAGCCTTTTCAGACTGTGTTTCATGCTTCACTCCCTCGGCGCTGATCGGCGCCAGTTCGCTCAGTAGGCAAAGACCACGCGACGGTTCTGGGCATGAGCATCTTCGCTGTTGCCACGTACCGCCAGACGCTCTTCACCGTAGCTGACCACCTGGAGCTGGGACGGAGAGACGCCCTGCACCTCGAGGAAGCGCTTCACCGAGTTGGCACGACGCTCACCCAGCGCCATGTTGTACTCGCGGGTGCCGCGCTCGTCGGTGTGGCCCTGCAGTACGACGCGGGCATTGCCGTTGGAGCGCAGGTAGCGGGCATGGGCAACCAGGACCGATTCGAACTCCGGACGAATGGTGTCACGGTCGAAGTCGAAATAGATGGTGCGAACGTCGGGGATGCGGCCGTCGGCCTGCTGGCCGGCGCGATCGCCGCTGACACCGGTACCGCTCACCTGACCAGCGCCGGCAGTGCCTGTGCCGACGCCACCATCGGCGCGTGTGCCATCCATGGACCCGTCACGGCTGCCACCGGTGCTGGAACAGCCGGCAATCAGGGCAAGAGACAGGGCAATTGCCAGAGTTCTGGCATGTGACTTGAATTGCATCGTCAAACTCCTCAAAGGACTCGAATGACACGTACCACTAGTTCAAGAACGGTGACCATGCGGGTTCACGCACGTCACCACGCGCCGAAGGCAACCGGTAGGACGCCCGTCCATCGGCCGACACGGCCCCCAACACCCCGCTGTTACCTTGCTGGGTGGCGAAGATTACCATGGTCCCGTTGGGCGCAACACTAGGCGACTCATCCGAACGGGTCTCACTGATCACGACAAGACGGCCAGAGCCGAGATCCTGGCGCGCAACCTGAAAACCGCTGTTGCTGCGATGGACCAGGAACAGCGCCTCCCCATCCGGCGACAGCCGCCCGCGGGCGTTGTAGTTGCCGGTGAAGGTCAAGCGCTCGGTCTGGCCGCTGCCGAAGCTGTAGCGGTAGATCTGCGGGCCGCCGCTGCGGTCCGAGGTGAAGATCAGGCTGCGACCGTCCGGCGACCAGGCCGGCTCGGTGTCGATGCTCGAGTTGTTGGTGATGCGCTCGAGATTGCGTGATCCCACGTCCATGATATAGATGTCCGGCTGGCCGTCCTTGGACAGGGTCATGGCCAGGCGACGACCGTCCGGCGACCAGGCCGGCGCGCCGTTGATACCGTCGAACGACGCCACCTGGGCACGCTGCCCGGTCCCCACCTCCTGCACGTAGATGGCGGGACGCTCGGTCTCGAAGGAGACATAGGCCAGCTTGCGTCCATCCGGCGACCAGGCCGGCGACAGGATCGGCTCACGCGAGCTCAGCACCTGCTGGCTGTTGTGTCCGTCGGCATCGGCCACGTAGAGACCGAACTGCATGTCCTGGTCGGTGCCCTGTGCCGTGACGTAGGCAATGCGGGTCGAGAACGCACCGCGAATGCCGGTGATGGCCTCGAAGATCTGGTCGCTCACGTAGTGGGCACCGCTGCGCAGCTCGTTGCTGCCGGCGCTGACGCTTTCGCCGAGCATGCGGCGCTGACCGCTGACGTCCATCAGCTCGTAACGGATACGATAGCCGTCGGCTGCACGGCTGACCTGGCCCACCACCAGATAGCGCACGTCCAGCGCTCGCCACTGGCCGTAGCGCACTTCGTCGCCGGAAGTGGGACGATCGTACATGGCATTGCGCGGCAGCGGCGCGAAATAGCCGCTGCGCTCCAGATTGTCACTGATGATCTGGGCCACATCCTCGGGCAGGCTTTCGCCGTCGGCGGAGAACGGCACTATGGCAATGGGAGTGGCCCGGTCACTGCCGCGTGTGATCTCGATGGTGAGATTGGCCTGGGCAAGCGAGCTGAACAGCAACAGCATGGCGCTCAACCAGATGGTCATCAGGGCTTTCATCAGCGTACATCTCCCGGTGTGAAACGCAGATTGAACTGGCGGAAGTCACGTTGTGCCGCCGGCGGCAATTGGCGCAGTTCGCCAAAGGGTGCGGCGGCTTCCACAGCCTGTAAGGCGGAGCGATCGAAACTGCTATCTCCGCTACTTTGAGTAATGGTAGCGCCAAACAGCTCCCCTGAGGGACCCAACTGGACCTGAACCGTGGCCGCAAGCCCGCCGCCGGCGCCGGGCGGAATCACCCACGCCTGCTCCACGGCACGGCGCACCAGGTTGATGAAGCTGTTGGCGGCCTCCTGGGCCTGCCGGGCGTTGGCCACGGCATCCGACTCACCTTCGATGGCGCGATCGAGCCCCTGACTGGCGGCTTCGGCCGCACGCCGGGCTTCCTCCTCACGACGGCGCTGCTCTTCGGCCTCGCGCTGACGCTGGGCTTCCTCCTCGCGGCGACGCTGCTCCTCGGCCTCGCGCTGACGCTGGGCTTCCTCCTCGCGGCGACGCTGCTCCTCGGCCTCGCGCTGACGCTGGGCTTCCTCCTCGCGGCGACGCTGCTCCTCGGCCTCGCGCTGACGCTGGGCCTCCTCCTCGCGGCGACGCTGTTCCTCGGCCTCGCGCTGACGCTGGGCCTCCTCTTCGCGGCGACGCTGCTCTTCGGCTTCGCGCTGGCGCTGTTCCTCGGCTTCCCGCTGGCGTCGTGCCTCCTCTTCGGCGCGCTGCTGTGCTTCCTGCTGGCGCTGGCGTTCGGCTTCCGCCGCGGCTTCCTGTTGGCGCTGACGCTCGGCCTCCTGCTCCTCGCGCAGCCGCGCCTGGCGCTCGGCTTCCTCGGCCCGGCGCTGCGCCTCGGCCTCGGCTTCCTGTCTGGCCTCCTGCAGCCGGCGAGCCTCCTCTTCACGTGCCGCCTGCTGCTGCTCGGCTTCGCGGGCACGCTCTTCGGCCGCCTGACGCTCGGCTTCGGCGCGCGCCTGCTCCTCGGCCTCGGCCTGGCGCGCCTCTTCTTCCTGGCGAGCCTCTTCTTCCGCCTGCCGCGCCGCGGCACGCGCTCGTGCCTCCTCGGCACGCTGAGCCTGGTCGGTGGTGGTTTCGGTGCTGACCAGTGTCGCCTGCACGATCGACGTCGACTCGGGATCGGCCGGCTGACGCTGCGGCAGAGTGACCAGGCTCAGCACCACGACCAGCACGTGCAGGCCGATAGCCAGCAGCGTGGGCACGCCATAGCCGACCGGCTTGTCATAGCTGCGCGAAGGGCCGCGCTGACGTCGGGCCATCACGTCTCCTAGTGTCCTGGTCAAGAAGCGCTTAATCACGCGGCGGCGGCTCGGAAATCAGCCCGACGTTGGTCACACCCGACACCTGCAGCGTACTCATCAGGGTCACGACCTCGCCGTAGGGCACGAAACGGTCGCCGCGCACCATGACCTGCGTACCGGGCTGACGCTCGAGCAGAATCAGCACCCGGTCGCCGAGCTCCTCCAGATCCACGGCCATCTCTTCGCCGCCGATCGACAGGTAATAATCCCCCTCGCGATCCACCGACACGATGATGGGGTCGCGGTCTTCCTGTGAGTCGATCGGCTCCGAGGTGACCTGGGGCAGCTCGATCTGAACGCCCTGAGTCAGCATCGGCGCCGTGATCATGAAGATGACCAGCAGAACCAGCATGACGTCGATGAAGGGAACGACGTTGATCTCCCCCATCGGCTTGCGGCGGCCGCCACGATTGAAAGGACCATGCATGTCGCGACTCCCTCAGGCGGTGCCGGCTTCGCTGCGGCCCTGCAGATTGCGGTGCAGGATGGAGTGGAACTCCTCGGCGAAGTCCTCGTACTTGCCCAGCAGCCGGTCGGACTCGGACGACAGGCGGTTGTAGAAGATAACCGCGGGGATGGCGGCGAACAGACCCATGGCGGTGGCGATCAGAGCCTCGGCAATCCACGGCGCGACGGTGGCCAGCGTGGCCTGCTGGGCCATGGAGAGCGCCTGGAACGAGCCCATGATGCCCCACACCGTGCCGAACAGGCCGATGTAGGGGCTCGCCGACGCCACGGTGGCAAGGAATACCAGATGCAGGGTGAGACGCTCCTCTTCCCGCGACCAGGCCACACGCATGCTGCGCTGCACGCCGTCGAGGATAGCATCGGCGCTCTTGGTCTTGGCCATCAGCCGGTTGAATTCGCGGAACCCGGCACGAAAGACATGCTCGGCGCCCTGGGTTTCCTGCTCCGACGGCGTTTCACGATAGAGCTCGTTGAGATCGACACCCGACCAGAAGCGCTCTTCGAAGGTCTGATGCGCCGCACGGGCCCGACGCATGACGAACGTACGCTGGAAAATCACCACCCAGGAGAGTATCGAGCCAAGCACCAGGATCAGCATGACCAGCTGCACCACGGTGCTGGCGCTCATGATCAGGTGGGGTATTGACATAGAGTCGTTCACGGGCATCCTCGCTGATCTTGCATTCAGGCATTGAGAACCGCGGCGAGTGCCGGCGGCCAGGGTCTGGGTTTGAGGCGTGTGGCATCCAGACAGGCGATGTCGACACGCGCTTCGCATAAGGGTTCCCCACCACGCTGTACCGACTGAGCGAAACTCAGCCGACAGCGCCCGCTCGATGCGACGGCCGCGGTGACGCACAGCTCGTCGTCGAGCCGAGCAGGCTTGGCATAGCGGCACTCCAGGCGATGCACGACCAGCTGCACGCCGGCGTCGAGCAACTCGCGCTGAGTGAAGCCGTGCTGACGCAGCCATTCGCTGCGGGCCCGCTCCATGTACTTGAAGTAGTTGACGTAGTAGACGATGCCGCCGGCATCGGTATCCTCGATGTAGACGCGCAGCGGCAGACGGAATTCACTCACGGACGCACCTCACCGCTGGCATCCTGCGCCTGCTCGTGGGGCACCAGGTCGAAGTGCTGCCAGGCCTGGCGTGTCACCACCCGGCCCCGAGCGGTGCGCATCATCAGCCCCTGCTGGATCAGATAGGGCTCGATCACGTCCTCGATGGTGTCGCGCTCTTCGCCGATCGCCGCCGCCAGCGAGTCGATGCCCACCGGCCCGCCGTCGAACTTCTCGATCATCGCCAGCAGCAGGCGGCGATCCATGTGGTCGAGGCCGTGATGGTCCACGTGCAGCATGTTCAGCGCCTGATCGGCGATGGCCGCATCCACCCGGCCGCTGCCCCGCACCTGGGCGAAGTCGCGCACCCGGCGCAACAGGCGATTGGCGATGCGCGGCGTGCCTCGCGAGCGGCGTGCCACCTCGCGGGCACCGTCACGGTCCGCCTCGACGCCAAGCAGCCTGGCCGAGCGAGCGACGATCTCGGTGAGCTCCTCGATGTCGTAGAACTCCAGGCGCTGGACGATGCCGAAGCGGTCGCGCAGCGGTGAGGTGAGCAGTCCTGCCCGGGTGGTGGCGCCCACCAGGGTGAAGGGCGGCAGGTCGAGCTTGATGGAGCGCGCCGCCGGACCCTCACCGATGACGATATCGAGCTGGAAGTCCTCCATCGCGGGATAGAGGATCTCCTCCACCACGGGCGAGAGGCGGTGAATCTCGTCGATGAACAGCACGTCGCCGGGCTGCAGGTTGGTGAGCATGGCGGCAAGATCGCCGGCACGCTCCAGTACCGGGCCGGAGGTGGACTTCAACCCCACGCCCATCTCGGCGGCGATGATGTTGGCGAGCGTGGTCTTGCCCAGACCGGGCGGGCCGAACACCAGCGTGTGATCGAGGCTCTCGTCACGCCCGCGAGCGGCGCTGATGAAGATTTCCAGCTGCTCACGCACGCGCGGCTGGCCGATGTACTCAGCCAGCGTCTTGGGGCGGATCGCGTGATCGACGCGACTCTCACCCTCGCGCTCCTCGGCGGCGATCAAGCGATCATTCTGCATCATGTCGAACACTCGCGGCGCTCATGAAAAATTCAGGACGAAAGTCCCTGTCTCCGATCAAACGACGGTTGAGTTCTGTCGAGTCGTGGCCCGCCATGCGCGCCCTACCCGGCCATCCGCTTGGTCAAGGCGGCCTTGATCAGGGCTTCGGTCGACTGGCCCTCTTCCAGCCCGGACAGCATCTTCGCGGCCTCGGTCGGCTTGTAGCCCAGGCTGACCAGTGCCGCCTCGGCATCGGCCAGCGGATCCTGACGCTCCCGCAGACCGCCGGGCAGCGTGGCGATGTCCGCCGGGTCGACGGCAGCGCTCTGCTCCCAGTGAGGAAAGCGGTCGCGCATCTCGATGACCAGGCGCTCGGCGGTCTTCTTGCCGACCCCGGGCAGGCGCGTCAGGCTTTTGACGTCATCCTCCATCACGCAGCGGATGAACGCCGTCTCGTCCATGCCGGACAGGATCGCCAGGGCCAGCTTGGGGCCGATACCGTTGACCTTGATCAGGGCGCGAAACAGCGCGCGCTCCTGCTCACGGGCGAAGCCGAACAGCAGGTGGGCGTCTTCACGCACGGTGAGGTGCGTATAGAGCGACACCGCTTCTCCCACCCCGGGCAGCGCCACCAGCGTGGTCATCGAAGCCTCCAGCTCATAGCCGACCCCTGCCACGTCCACGACCAGCCAGGGCGGTTGTTTCTCGAGCAGGGTGCCACGCAAGCGTCCTATCATTCGGCATTGTTTCCCGATGCGAATACGTCTGAGGCGCACGGCCTTCCTGGCGCCACTATACTGGTCGCTCAAGCGGCTGACCAGCCCACTACAAACGGTGTTCGAAAATTATTTTGCCGAAAGCCTCAACGCGCTTTCAAGGCTGGAAGTCGCGCCAGGAGCTGCCGCGCCGACGCGCCCGATGGCCGCCGAAACTGCCCTGCGTGACCAGGCCCAGCCGGGCATGAGCATGGGTCAGCGCGATGGCCAGCGCGTCGGCGGCATCGGCCTGGGGCGTACCGTCGAGTCCCAGCACCGCCACCACCATATGCTGGATCTGAGTCTTGGTCGCCGCCCCGCTGCCGGTGACCGCCTGCTTGATCTGACGCGGCCCGTATTCATGCACGGCCAGGCCGTGATTGGCGGCGCAGACGATGGCCGCGCCGCGTGCCTGACCCAGCTTCAGCGCGGAATCGGGATTCTTGGCCATGAACACCTGCTCGATGGCCAGCTCCCCCGGGCGATACTCGCCGATCAGCTCGGCGATGCCGGTATAGATGCGCGCCAGACGCTGAGGCAGCTCGACGTCCTGCAACCGAATACAGCCACTGGCGACGTAGCGCGGCTTGGGCGTGGTGACGTCAAGCACGCCGTAGCCGGTGATGCGTGAGCCGGGATCGATTCCGAGGATCAGCACGACACCCTCTCCCTCGCGCAGGCGGTCGCCATACGTGTGCCACGGCCACCCTGATGGCGTCGCGAAACCGGCGCCACTGGGGCGCCGGTCTCGTTCATCGCACAGCTGGCAGGCGTACTCACTCCTGCCCTTCCGCCTTGGCCTTCTGGCGCAGACGAATGTTGAGTTCGCGCAGCTGGTCGCCGCTCACCTCGCCCGGCGCGTCTGTCATCAGACAGCCTGCACTCTGGGTCTTGGGGAAGGCGATCACTTCACGAATGGTACGCGAGCCGGCCATCAGCATCACCAGGCGGTCGAGGCCGAAGGCCAGGCCGCCGTGGGGCGGCGCACCGTAGTGCAGGGCGTCGAGCAGGAAGCCGAACTTCTCGCGGGCCTCCTCCTCACCGATGCCGAGGATCTCGAAGACGGTGCTCTGCATCTGCTGGTCGTGGATACGGATCGAGCCACCGCCCAGCTCGGTGCCGTTGAGCACCATGTCGTAGGCCCGCGAGAGCGCCGCGGCCGGATTGGCCTTGAGCGCCTCGGGGCTGCACGAGGGCGAGGTGAACGGGTGGTGCAGCGGGCTCAGGCGGCCGTTGTCGTCGGCTTCGAACATCGGAAAGTCGACCACCCACAGCGGTGCCCAGGGGCGGGTGTAGAGGTTGAGGTCCTCGCCCAGCTTGACCCGCAGCGCACCCAACGCCTCGTTGACGATCCTGGCCTTGTCGGCGCCGAAGAAGACGATGTCGCCGTCTGCCGCGCCCACTCGATCGAGCAGCTCCTCGATCACGTTCTCCATGAACTTGACGATCGGCGACTGTAGCCCTTCGAGACCCTTGGCACGCTCGTTGACCTTGATCCAGGCAAGCCCCTTGGCGCCGTAGATACCGACGAACTTGGTGTAGTCGTCGATCACCTTGCGCGACATGCTGGCCCCACCCGGCACCTTGAGCGCCGCGACGCGGCCGTCGGCAGCGTTGGCCGGGCCGGAGAAGACCTGGAAGTCGACCTGCTTCATCAGGTCGTCGACGTCGACCAGCGTCAGCGGAATGCGCAGGTCGGGCTTGTCGGAGCCGTAACGGTCCATGGCCTCGGCCCAGCTCATGCGCGGGAACTCGGGCAGCTCCACGTCGAGCACGTCCTGGAACAGCTCACGGATCATGGCCTCGGTCACGCCCATGATATCGTTCTCCTCGACGAAGGAGGCCTCGATATCGATCTGGGTGAACTCCGGCTGACGGTCGGCGCGCAGGTCCTCGTCGCGGAAGCACTTGGCTATCTGGTAGTAGCGGTCGAAGCCGGCCACCATCAGCAGCTGCTTGAACAGCTGCGGCGACTGCGGCAGGGCAAAGAAGCTGCCCGGATGGGTACGACTCGGCACCAGGTAGTCGCGGGCACCCTCGGGCGTGGCGCGGGTCAGGATCGGCGTCTCGATGTCGAGGAAGCCCTGCCCCTCGAGGAAGGCGCGCACGTGGTGCGAGATGCGCGAACGCAGGCGCAGCTTCTCGATCATCTCCGGGCGGCGCAGGTCGATGTAGCGGTGCTTGAGCCGCACCTCCTCGCCGACCTTGCCATGCTCGTCAAGCTGGAACGGCGGCGTGGCCGCCGTGTTCAGCACTTCGACCTCCTTGGCCAGTACCTCGATCATGCCGGTGGGCATCTTGGGGTTCTGGGTACCCTCGGGGCGCAGACGCACGCGGCCGGAAATGCGCAGCACGTACTCGCTGCGAGCACGGTCGGCAGTGGCGAAGGCCTCGGCGGTATCGGGGTCGACCACGACCTGGGCGATGCCGTCGCGATCGCGCATGTCGAGGAAGATCACGCCCCCGTGGTCACGGCGGCGGTGAACCCAGCCGCACAGGGTGACCGTCTGGTCCACCATGGTCTCGTTGAGCTGGCCGCAATAATGGCTGCGCATGTCGTATCCTGTTTCGTAACGTTATCGATTGAGGGGTCGGTGGCGGTCAGGCCGCGGCGCCGTCCTTTGCCGGCGCCTTGCTTTCCTTGCTCTCTCCGCCGCCGCCAGCGGAGTCGCCGGCCAGATTCTTCTTGCTGCCGGACTTGAAGTCGGTTTCGTACCAGCCGCCGCCGGCCAGCCGGAAGCCCGCCGCGGAAACCAGGCGGGAAAGCGCCGGTGCTTCACAGGCAGGACAGTCGGTCAGAGGGGCGGCGCTGAGCTTCTGGAGCTTCTCCAGACGATGGCCGCAGGCCTTGCACTGATATTCATAGATGGGCATGGTTCAATTCACTCCTGATTCGACAGCGCGCAACCAACGGCGATATAGGGTCGAGCGGTGCACATTCCAAGCCTGCCGTGAAAGCCCGATAGTATAACGTGCCTGGCAAGGCGTGTCCCAGCCCTGCCGCGGCGAACCAACACAAGGAATTCAGCATGAAAGCCGTGATACTCGATGCCGCCAGCCTGGGTCCCGACATCGACCTCTCCGCCATCCGCGACCAGGTGGAGACGCTGGAGGTCCATGAGGCAAGCACCACCGAACAGAGCCGCCAGCGGCTGACCGGCGCCCAGGTGGCCATCGTCAACAAGGTGGTGCTCGATGCCGCCACGCTCGAGGCCCTGCCTGAACTCAAGCTGATCTGCGTACTGGCCACCGGCACCAACAACATCGACATGGCCTGCGCCGAGCGGCTCGGCATCGCCGTGCGCAACGTCACGGCCTACGGCACGGCCAGCGTGGCCCAGCACAGCCTGATGCTGATCCTGGCGCTGGCCAACCGGCTACCGCTCTATCAGCGCGACGTGGCGGCCGGACGCTGGAACGAAAGCCCCTTCTTCTGCCTGATGGACCACGGCACCCTGCAGCTCGAAGGCAAGCACCTGGTCATCGTCGGCCAAGGCGAACTGGGCAGCCGCGTGGCCGCCCTCGGCGAAGCCTTCGGCATGCGTGTGAGTTTTGCCGCCCGTCCCGGCAACGAGAGCAACGACTCACGCCCCGGGATAGCCCAGCTTGCCCCCGAGGCCGACGTCATCAGCCTGCACTGCCCGCTCACCGACGCTACCCGCCACCTGGTCGACGCCGCCCTGCTCGCCACGCTGAAGCCCAACGCCCTGCTGATCAACTGCGCCCGTGGCGGCATCATCGACGAACAGGCGGCGCTTGCCGCACTGCGTGAGGGCCGACTGGGCGGCCTGGGCGTCGACGTGCTACCGGCGGAGCCACCGCGTGACGGCCATCCGCTGCTCGATGCCCTGGCCGAGCCGCTCAACCTGATCGTCACGCCGCACAATGCCTGGATCACTCCGGAAGCCCGCCAGCGCATCGTGACACTCACCGGCGAGAACCTGCGCAGCTGGAAGGCCCAGCGGGACGGAGCATGACCATGCCGCACAACTCCATGCTTCACAACTCCAAGCTTCACAACTTCGGCTCGATCAATCTCGACCACTTCTATCGCGTGCCGCACCTGGTCCACCCCGGCGAGACCCTGGCCAGCCGCAGCTACCATCTCGGTCTCGGTGGCAAAGGGGCCAACCAGTCGCTGGCCATGGCACTGGCCGGCGGCCAGGTGTGCCACTGGGGCCGCCTCGGTCGCCAGGACGCCTGGGCCCGCGACCGTCTGGCCCGCGCCGGGGTCGACGTCACTCACCTGGAGCTGGTCGACGAGCCCAGCGGGCACGCCATCATCCAGGTCGACGATCACGGCGAGAACGCCATCATCCTGTTTCCCGGCGCCAACCACGGCTTCACGCGTCGGCATCGCGACGCCTTGTGCGAAGCGGCCCAGCCCGGCGACTGGCTGCTGGTGCAGAACGAGTGCAACGCCCTGGCCGAGCTGCTCGAGTGCGCGCGCAGGCAGGATCTGGCCGTTGCCTTCAATCCCGCACCGATGTCCGACACGGTGCTGGAGCTGCCCCTCGACGCCTGCCAACTGCTGTTCGTCAATCGTGGCGAGGCGGCCTGGCTGGCCGGCCTACCCGAGACCAGCGATGCCCAGGCGCTGCTTCAGGGTCTGCAGAAGCGGCTGCCGCAAACGGCAACGGTGTTGACCCTGGGCAGCGAAGGAGCCTGGTACCAGGCGGGCGACGAGCGCCACTTCCAGCCCGCCCTGCCGGTCGAGCCGGTGGACACCACCGGCGCCGGCGACACCTTCATCGGCTATTTCATGGCGGCCCTGCAGGAACAGCGCAGCGTCCCCGACTGCCTGGCGCTGGCCGCCCACGCCGCCGCACTCGGCGTGCAGCAGTCCGGTGCTGCCGACAGCATCCCATCGCGCGACGAGGTCGAGCGATATCTCACCGGCTCACAGAGCGCCTGACACCCACAAGGAGGCAACGTGTCGCACCCGATCATCTTCGATACCGACCCCGGCGTCGACGACGCCCAGGCCATCGCCATCGCCCTGCGTCATCCCGACATCGAGCTGCTCGGCTTGACCACTACCTACGGCAACGTCGACATCGAGACCGCCACCCATAATGGCCTGCTGCTGTGCGAACTGGCCGGGCGCGGCGACGTGCCCGTCGCCCAAGGCGCCGCCGGCCCCATGGTCAAGCCGCGTCATCCCGCGCCGGCGCATATCCACGGTGCCAACGGCCTGGGCAACATCGCGCTGCCCGAGGTGAAGGGAAAGAAGGATCCGCGCAGCGCCGCGCAGTTCATCGTCGACACCGTCAACGAGCGTCCCGGCGAAGTCACCCTGGTTGCGGTCGGGCCGGTGGGCAACCTCGCCGCCGCCCTGCAGCTCGACCCGGCGCTCACCGAGAAGGTCAAGCGGGTGGTGATCATGGGGGGCTCGGTCCGCGAGGGCGGCAACGTCACACCGGTGGCCGAAGCCAACATGTTCAACGACCCTCACGCCGCCCAGCGCGTGCTCACCGCCGGCTGGCCGCTGACCTTGGTAGGGCTCGACGTGACCCATCGCTGCGTGCTGACACCGGCCCACATGCAACGCATCGAGGCGGGTCAGGGCGAGCTGGGCAAGGTGCTGGCCGGCAGCTACGCCTTCTACCGCGACTTCTATCGCGAATTCCTCGGCATCGACGGCTGCTGCCCCCACGACAGCTGTGCGCTGGCCTGGCTGCTACGCCCGGAGCTGTTCACCACCGCGCCGGGGCATCTGGCGGTCGTCACCGAGGGGCTGGCCGAGGGTCAGACCCTGTTCGCCCCCGAGGGGCGCGGTTTCATCCAGGAGCGCTGGTCGCAGACGCCCCTGGCGGAAGTGTGCCTCGAAGTGGACGGTGAAGCCTTAGTGGAGTGGATCACTGCCACGCTAAGTTAAGCAATCAGAGGCAAACGAAGTTGTCCGGGTCATGGCACTCCAGCGCTTCCAGCTCGACGTGCGTGACCCGGGCATTGGGCGGCCCCTGCCACAGCCATGCTGACACCTGGTTGACCGCCTCGCCATTACCGCACAGCAGCACCTCGACCTGCCCATCAGGGAGATTCTTGGCGTAGCCGGTCAAGCCGTGCTGCAACGCCTGCTCCTGAACCGCACGGCGGTACCACACTCCCTGCACCTTGCCGGCCACCAGCGCCTTCACACAGCGTTTGCTCATTTTCGTCTCCTCATTGACTGAAATGGGTGCGCACGGATGCTCTAACCTTGATACTAAGGATGCGGTCACGCCACAAGCAACGACCGCCCAACGGAAGCAGTGCCAACCACTGCGCTCCACATCACAACAACGCATCCTCACAAGGGAGATATCGCCATGCAGATCTTCGACCACCCCGAGTTCGACCATCACCAGCAGATCGTCTTCGGCAGCGATGAGGCCAGCGGCCTGCGCGCCATCATTGCCATCCACGACACGCGCCGCGGCCCTGCCCTGGGCGGCCTGCGCATCTACCCCTACGCCAGTGAAGCGGACGCTCTGACCGACGTGCTGCGTCTGTCCCGTGGCATGACCTACAAGTCGGCCCTGGCCGACCTGCCCCTGGGCGGCGGCAAGGCCGTGATCATCGCCGACCCGCGGCGCGACAAGACCCCCGCCATGCTGTACGCCATGGGCCGGCTCGTGGAATCGCTGGGCGGCCGATACATCACCGCCGAGGACTCCGGCAGCGGCGAGGAGGACATGCGCCTGATTCGTCAGGAGACGTCACATGTCAGCGGGCTGGGCCACGACGGCAACTCGGGCGACCCCTCGCCCTTCACCGCCCACGGCGTTTTCTGCGCGCTCAAGAGTGCCGTACGCCATCGCCTCGGCCGCAGCGACCTGCAAGGGCTGCGCGTCGCCATCCAGGGGGTCGGTCACGTCGGCGCCCACCTTGCCCGCGAGCTGCACGAAGCCGGCGCCAAGCTGGTACTGACCGATGTCGACCGCGACAGCCTCGGCATGCTGATCAGCGAACTGAGTGCCGAGAGCGTCGCGCCCGATGCCATTTTCGATGCCGACGTGGACGTCTTCGCCCCCTGCGCCCTCGGGGCGGTACTGACCGACGAGGTAGCCGAGCGCCTCAAGGCCAAGGTGATTTGCGGCGCCGCCAACAACCAGCTGGCGACGGCGGCGGTTGCCGGACGCTTGCATGCCCGCGGCATTCTCTACACGCCCGATTACGTGGCCAACGCCGGCGGCGTCATCGAAGTCGAGGCCCAGCGTCACCAGCGCTACAACCGAGACTCGGTCATGCGGCACGTGGAGCGCATCGCCGAGACGGTGGACGAGATCCTCAGCCGAGCGCAGAGCGAGGACAAGAGCCCTGCCGCCGTGGCGGATCAGCTGGCACGCGAGCGCCTCGCCGGCTGAGGCTATGTACGGCCAAGGCCGGGCGGCGCATCCGCCCGGCCTGACCTTGCTCGCTGCCCGTTCGTCAATCCATCACCAGCTCGCGCTTGACGAGAACGGCGCTGTTACGCGGCACCACCTCGCGCCCCCTGGCCAGCAGATAGCTGCGGGTAAACGCTGCCCCGAACAGCAGAATGAGGGATGAGTAGTAGACCCACAGCAGGATCATGACCACCGAACCGGCGGCCCCGTAGGTCGAGGCGGTAGCGGTATAGGCCAGATAGGAGGCGATCGCACTACGCCCGATGGCGAACAGCAGCGCGGTGACCACGGCCCCCAGCAGCACGTCCCGCCAGCTCAGCACCACGTCGGGCAGAACCTTGAAGATGGTGGCGAACAGCGCCGTGATCACGGCCATGGCAACCAGGAACTCGGCGCCGGCCGTCAGAGCGCCGAGCAGCGGCATGGCATCGCCCACCGCCTGCAGCATGGCACGAATCATGATCCCCACCAGCAGCGACACCAGCAGGATGAAGCCGATCGCCAGTACCACGGCGAGCGACAGCAGGCGCTGCTTGAGAAATATCAGCACGCTGTTGCGGCTGGGCTTGGCCGTCACGCCCCAGATGGTGTTGAGCGAGAACTGCATCTGTGCGAACACCGTAGTCGCCCCCACCAGTAGGCCACCGACACCCAGCAACGTCGGCAGGATACCCGCCTGCTCGATGCGTGACGCCGCCACCGCCTGCTCCACCGCCCGCGCCGCCTCCTCACCCAGGGTGCCCTGCAATTGAGCGACGATCTGCCCTTGGGCGGCATCCTCACCGAAGACGATGCCGATCACGGCGACGGCAATGATTACCGTCGGCGCAAGCGAGAAGAGCGTGTAGAAAGCCAGCGAGCCGGCATAGCTGAACGCATTGCGCTCCAGCCATAGAGAGATCGCTTGCTGAAGGGTATTCCACCAGAACCGGATCGAGAACCTGTGCACGACGCCTCCTTCGCCTTTGGCCACCATTTCAGCATACGCTACTGAAAGCCGCCTGTCGGCACGCGACCCGCGTTGCAGCCCCGGCCTCCCCGCGCCCATAATGGTGCGCCCAGCCACCAGCCAAGGAAGCGCGATGAGCGATACCGATCACGAATTCGACTGCCTGGTATTCATCGGACGTTTTCAGCCGCCGCACCTGGGACATCTGGCGGTGATCAACGAGGCCCTGCGTCATGCGCGACAGGTCATCGTGCTGGTGGGATCGGCCTGGCAGGCGCGCTCGCTGCGCAACCCCTGGCGTTTCGACGAACGCCAGGCGCTGCTGCGCAGCTGCTTCGACGAAGAGGAGAATGCGCGCCTCGAGATCGTGCCGCTGCTGGATGCGCTCTACAACGACGACGTCTGGGTACGTGACGTACAGCGCAAGGTACGCGACATCGCAGGTCACCATCACGCCCGCCTGCCGCGCATCGGCCTGATCGGCGCCAGTCGCGGCCAGTCGAGCTACTATCTTTCGCTGTTTCCCCAGTGGGAATCGGTCAGCGTGCCGCTGGTCGACGGCATTTCCGCCAGCCAGATCCGCGAGCGGCTGTTCCGCTCCCCCTCCTCCACCGAGGACTACCTCAGCACCGGAGCGACGCACGACCTGCCGCCCGGCGTCTGCGAGGCGCTGCGGGATTTCGCCGACAGCGAGGCACACCTGCAGTTGATGGAGGAGCAGAAACTGCTGGAGCAGTACCGCCAGGCCTGGGCCAACGCCCCTTACCCCCCTATCTTCGTCACGGTGAACGCCGTGGTGGTGCAGTCGGGCCACGTGCTGCTGGTGCGGCGTACCGCCGCCCCAGGGAAAGGCCTGCTGGCGCTGCCCGGCGGCTTCATCAACCCCCATGAGCGCCTGCTCGACGCCTGCCTGCGCGAGCTGCGCGAGCGGGTCAGGCTCAAGGTGCCGGAGCCGGTGCTCAAGGGCTCACTGCGCGGGCAGCGGCTGTTCGACGAGCCCCACCGCAGCTGGCGCGGGCGCACCCTGGCCGAGGCCTTCTACTTCGCCTTGCGCCCCGATCAGCAGCTGCCCCAGCTCAAACCGGTCAAGGGCGGCGACCACGCACGCTGGGTACCGCTGGCCGAACTCGAGCCGGACAGCCTGTTCGAGGACCACTTCTTCATCATCCAGAATTTTCTCGGTCTGCCGGCCGATTTCGGCGGGATCTAAGCCTGGAGAAAGTCGCGAGGCAACTTCATCATCTGCCGCCACAACTTCTCGACCCCCGGCTTGTGCACCAGCGAGCAGCGATAGAGACGGATCTCCAGCGGTACGTCCCACTGCTCACCACCGGCGCGCACCAGCTTGCCGCTCTTGAGCTCTTCGCGCACGCAGAAGTCGGGGATCCAGGCCAGCCCCACGCCCTGCAGCACCATGCCCTTGAGCCCTTCCGCCATGGCGGTTTCGTAGACGGTGCGCAGGCGCAGGCGCAGCGGATCGTTCTTGAGCAGCATGCGCACGCTGCGCCCCAGAAAGGCCCCCTGGGTGTAGGCCAGATAGGGGATCGTCTCCTTGCTGTCGAGGCTGAAGCGCGGCCGCCCCTTGGCATCGGGAACACTGATGGGCAGCATCTTGACCTGACCGATGGAGAACGAGGGGAACACTTCCGCATCGAGCTGCATCGTGGCGTATGGGTCATGGTAAGCCAGCATCAGATCGCAGTTGCCCTCGCGCAGCACGTGGATCGCCTCGCCCACGTTCATGGCCACGAGCCGCGTAGGCAGCTCGCCCAGACCTTCCTGCAGCCGCGAGATCCACTCGGGGTAGAAGCTCAGTGCCAGGGAGTGGGCGGCGACGATGTCCAGCGCCTCGCGCGCCATGGAAACGCCGCGCAGATGCCCCAGGCACTCGTTGAGCTGTTCCACCAGATTGCGTGCCGTGACCAGGAACAGCTGCCCTTCCGGGGTCAGGTTGATGGGCGTGGTGGAGCGGTCGACGAGGGTCACGCCCACGGCCTGTTCCAGGGCGCGAATCCGGCGACTGAAGGCGGGCTGAGTGACATGGCGCTGCCGGGCGGAGGCGGAGAAGCTGCGGGTATTGGCCAAGGCCACGAAATCTTCCAGCCATTTTGTCTCGAGGTTCACCGGGACTCCCGCTCACAGCCATCGCGAATCAAGTTGGGTGCCCTGCACAAGACTCCGAAAAGAGAGAATGTTAGGCGTTGCCTAATTTACCCCAGCTGCCCACTGAACCCAAGCGACTTCGGCAACACCCGGGCGACGACGGAGCGCTACTGAATGGGCGCCGTGAGATAGGCCGCCCGGGAGATGAGCTTGCTCCACAGGGGGCGGTTCTGCAGCTCGTCGTAGCCGATACGACGGCAGTCGGCGAAGTCGCGCTCCAGCATCAGACGTACCTGGGCGGCAAAACGCCGGTCGGGAATGAAGGCGGTGATCTCGAAGTTCAGACGAAACGAGCGGTTGTCGAGATTGACCGTGCCCACCGATGCCGCACTGTCATCGATGAGAATCACCTTCTGGTGCAGGAAACCCGGCTGGTAGCGGTAGACCTTGACCCCGGCCCGCACCATGTCGGGCAAGAACGAGAATGCCGAGAGGTAAATGAGCAGATGATCGGGATGCTCGGGCATCATGATGCGCACGTCGACGCCACGCATGGCGGCGAGCCGCAGCGCATCCTGCACGCCCTGATCGGGTACGAAATAGGGGCTCGTGACCCACAGCCTCTCGTGCGCGCTGTGGATGGCATGCTGCACCAGCAGGCTGGCCGTCTCCTGGCGGTCGGCAGGCCCCGAGGGCACGATCACCACGTTGTGGCACTCCTCGCAGGTGACGTGCGGCTCCCAGCTCAGATTGAGCACCGCCCCCGTGGCCCAGTGCCAATCCTCCCAGAACGCCTCCTGCAGCCCCAGCACGCTGGGGCCGGTAAGCTTGAGATGGGTATCGCGCCAGGGGCCGTGCCGCGGATGCTGGCCCAGATACTCCACCCCGACGTTGAAACCGCCCAGCCAACCCTCGTTGCCATCGACGACGAGGATCTTGCGGTGGTTGCGGAAATTGAGCTGGAAGCGATGCTTGAAGCCCCGTGAGGAACGGAACGCGCTGACCTCAACGCCCCCCTCCTTCAGCTCATGCAGATAGCCTTCGGAAAGCTTGCGACTGCCGACTTCGTCGAACAGGAAATAGACCCTGACCCCGCGCTGCGCGGCGCGCAGCATGTGCTCCTTGAGTCGATGCCCCAACGCGTCGTTGCGCACGATGAAGAACTGGATCAGCACGTAGTCGCGAGCGGAGTCGATGCCGGCGAACAGGCTGTCGAACGTCGCCTTGCCGTCGATCAGCAGCTCGGCCTGATTGCCGCTGGTCAACGGCATCATGGCCAGCTGCTCCACGGCTCGGATATCGGGGTTGCGGGTATAGGCCAGGAACGGCTCCAGCCGCTCCCGATAGCGGGCGAGAATTCGCCGCAGCACGGTATCGCGCTCGCCACGGGCGGAAACGTAGCCGTAGAAGCGCGGGCGTCCGAAGATCCAGTAGGCAGGTACCGCCAGGTAGGGAAAGGTGACGAGAGAGATGATCCAGGCCACGGCCCCCTGCGAGGTGCGACTGGAAAGGAGTGCCAGGACCGCCGACACGAAGCCCAGCAGATGTACCATGAATATCGCCAGGCCGAAAAGCCAGGATGCCATGATCTCTCCCTGAAAAAACAACAATCTGAAGCATACCTCAGACGACAACGGCCCCGCCAGTTGGCGGGGCCGTTTGCCTACATAACGAGATATTTCGTACCGATATCACGCCCGCTCGGCGATGATCTCCTTCCACTTGGCGGGGCCGGTCTGGTGCACCGAGGTGCCCTGGCTGTCCACCGCCACGGTGACCGGCATATCCTCGACCTCGAACTCGTAGATCGCTTCCATGCCCAGGTCGGCGAAGCCCACCACGCGGGACTTCTTGATCGCCTGGGCCACCAGGTAGGCGGAGCCGCCCACGGCCATCAGGTAGACCGCCTTGTTGTCGCGGATCGCCTCGATGGCGGCCGGGCCGCGCTCGGCCTTGCCCACCATGCCCAGCAGGCCGGTCTCTTCCAGCATGGTGCGGGTGAACTTGTCCATCCGCGTGGCGGTCGTGGGGCCTGCCGGACCGACCACCTCGTCGCGTACCGGATCCACTGGCCCGACGTAATAGATGAAGCGACCTTTCATGTCGACTGGCAATTCTTCGCCCTTGGCGATCATGTCGACCATGCGCTTGTGGGCGGCATCGCGGCCGGTGAGCAGCTTGCCGTTGAGCAGCAGGGTATCGCCCGGCTGCCAGGTCTGCACCTCTTCCGGGGTGACCGTATCCAGGTTAACGCGCTTGACGTTGTCACCCGCCTCGCGGGTGATCTCCGGCCAGTCTTCCAGCTTGGGCACCGGCAGTGCTGCCGGGCCGGAACCGTCCAGGGTGAAGTGCGCATGACGGGTGGCGGCGCAGTTGGGGATGATCGCCACCGGCTTGTTGGCGGCGTGGGTCGGGTAGTCCTTGACCTTGATGTCGAGCACCGTGGTCAGACCACCCAGCCCCTGGGCGCCGATACCGCTCTTGTTGACCTTGTCGAACAGCTCCAGGCGCAGCTCCTCGGCACGGTTGGACGCGCCGCGCGCCTGCAGCTCCTGGATGTCGATGGGATCGAGCAGCGCCTCCTTGGCGATCTCCATGGCCTTCTCGGCGGTACCGCCGATGCCGATGCCGAGCATGCCGGGCGGACACCAGCCGGCGCCCATCTTGGGCAGCTGCTCGAGCACCCAGTCGACCACGCTGTCCGACGGGTTGAGCATGGCGAACTTGGACTTCGCCTCGCTGCCGCCGCCCTTGGCCGCCACGTGGACCTCGACCTTGTCGCCGGGCACGATCTTGTGATGGATGATCGCCGGCGTGTTGTCGCCGGTGTTCTTGCGGGCGCCGTCCGGATCGGCCAGCACCGAGGCGCGCAGCACGTTGTCGGGCAGCTGGTAGGCACGACGCACGCCCTCGTTGATCATGTCGTCGAGGCTCATCTCGGCGTCCCAGCGCACGTTCATGCCCACATGCACGAACACGGTGACGATGCCGGTGTCCTGACAGATCGGACGGTGGCCCATGGCGCACATGCGCGAGTTGATCAGAATCTGGGCGATGGCGTCCTTGGCCGCCGGGTTCTCCTCCCGCTCGTACGCCGCCGCCATGGCGTCGATGAAATCCTTGGGATGGTAGTAGGAGATGTACTGCAGGGCGTCGGCGACGCTCTGGATCAAATCGTCCTGGCGGATCACGGTCATGTGCAAGGAACTCCTCGGCAGTGTCGGCATGCCCGCTTCTGGATTCGCAAGCGCGAAGCGGCGGGTTCGAACGGGGGCGAATTATACCGTATCGCGGCCTGCTAGACAGGTTCATGCCGCCAAGGTCGAACCCTGTTGGCAATGACTTGAGAAGATAACGGTATAAAAACCAGATCGATTTGTCGCCCTGAACCACCGCCTCTACGCTAGCTGTTAGTCAGTCATGGACTCATGGAACGTAGCGTCACGATCAAGGAGCCGATCATGCAACCCACCGTGTCCGATTTCCTCGTCTCCCGCCTGCGCGAATGGGGTGTGGAGCGGCTGTACGGCTACTCAGGCGACGGCATCAACGGCGTGATGTCCGCCCTGCGCCGCGCCGACGGCAATCCCCGCCTCATTCAGCCCCGCCACGAGGAAGTGGCGGCCTTCATGGCCTGTGCGCATGCCAAGTTCAGCGATGAGGTCGGCGTCTGCGTGGCCACCTCCGGCCCCGGCGCGGTGCACCTGCTCAACGGCCTCTACGATGCGCGCAAGGACCACATGCCCACCGTGGCCATCGTCGGTCAGCAGGCGCGCAAGAGCCTGGGCACCGACTATCAGCAGGAGCTCGACCTGATGGCGCTGTTCAAGGACGTCGCCAGCGAGTACGTGCAGATGGTCACCGAGCCGGCTCAGGCCCGTCACGTCATCGACCAGGCCATGCGTATCGCCATCGCCCGACGCACCGTGACCTGCGTGATCCTGCCCAACGACGTGCAGGATCTGCCGATGGAAGATCCGCCCCGGGAGCATGGCGCGGTATTCTCCGGCGTCGGCTACCAGTTTCCCCAGCAGCTGCCCGAGCCCGCCGACCTGGACGCCGCCGCAGAGATTCTGAAATCGGGCAAGAAGGTCGCCATCCTGGCCGGCGCCGGGGTCAAGCATGCGGTGGACGAGCTGATCCGCGTGGCCGACCTGACCGGTGCCGGCATCGCCAAGGCGATACTGGCCAAGACCATGGTGCCCGACGACCTGCCCGGCGTGACCGGTTCCATCGGCCTGCTCGGTACCGAAGCCAGCGACCGCATGATGAGGGAGTGCGACACCCTGCTGATGGTGGGCACGCGCTTCCCCTATGTGGAGTTTCTGCCCGAACCGGGTCAGGCCCGGGCCATTCAGATCGACGTGGTACCGGAAGCCCTGGGCGTGCGCTACCCCACCGAGGTCAATCTGCATGGCGACGCCGGCGCCACCTTGGCAGCGCTGGCCGAACGCCTCAAGCGCAAGCGCAACAGCAAGTGGCGCAAGCAGGTGCAGGGCTGGATCGACGACTGGTGGGAGAAGACCGAGGCGCGTGCCGCCACCGAGGCCACGCCGATCAACCCGCAGCTCGTTTTCCAGCGCCTTTCGCCACGGCTGCCGGACGACGTCATGCTCACCTGCGACGTGGGCAGCGCCACCAACTGGTATGCGCGCAACCTGAAGATTCGTCGCGGCATGCTGGGCTCCGTTTCCGGCGGACTGGCCTCGATGGGCAACGGCGTGCCCTACCTGGTCGCCGCCAAGTTCTGCCACCCTAGCCGCCCTGCCATCGCGCTGGTCGGCGACGGCGCCATGCAGATGCTGGGCAACAATGCCCTGATCACCCTGGCCAAGTACTGGCAGGAGTGGGAAGACCCGCGCTGCATCGTGCTGGTGCTCAACAACCACGACCTGAGCCAGGTGACCTGGGAGCAGCGGGTGATGGAGGGCGACCCCAAGTTCGATACCTCTCAGGAGCTGCCCGAGTTCCGCTACGACCAGTACGCCGAGCTGCTCGGCTTCAAGGGCCTGGTCATGCGCGAGCCCGACGACGTCGACCGGGTATGGGACGAGGCCCTCGCCGCCGACCGCCCGGTGGTGATCAACGCCTATACCGACGGCGACATCGCTCCCCTGCCCCCGCACATCGAGTTCGAGCAGGCCAAGAACTACCTGGCCTCGATGCTCAAGGGCGATTCCAGCGGACTGCACAGCGCCAAGCTCTCGACCAAGCAGATGAGCCGCTCGCTGTTCAGACGCAAGAAGTGACACCCAGCCTGCGGACACACCCGATCCGGCCCCCGCTCATGCCCGCCTGACAAGGCGGCATGGCCGGGCCACGACACTCGCCGCTTGCGGCGATGCCGGACACGAAGATAACGGTATAAACACTAGCGCTATAAATCGTTCAATCGGGCTGGCAGCTCGGGCAGAGATAGAGCCGACGCGAGGCGACCATCCGTCGCTCGATCGGCGTGCCGCAGGCGTGACACGGCCTGCCGTCGCGCTCGAACACGGCAAAGCGACTGAGCCGACGGCTCTCGCCGTGCCGCCTGGCGGCGACCGCCCACTCGGCGCGGTTGGTCACGCCGGCCTGTTCGTAGGCCTGTCGGGTCACGGCAAGGATGGTACGCGCCAGCTCTTGCAGTCGCACGGCGCTCAGGTCGGCGACCCGGGCCGTGGGCGACAGCCCGGCGAAGAAAAGAATTTCGGAGCGCAGGTAGTTGCCGATGCCGGCGAAAGGTGCCTGATCGAGCAGCAACCCGCCCAGCCGACGGCGCACGAAGCGCGGCTCGCTCAAACGCGCCACGGCCTGCTCCGGCGTGACCCCGTGGGTCAGCAGGTCGGGGCCGAGACGGGAGAGAAACGGATGCTCGGCGAGCCTCTCGGCCGGCCATAGCGAGACGTCCGAGGCGCTGTAGAGGCTGGCCGAGCGCCCTTCCGCCGTCAGCCGTACGCGCAGCGAGCGCTCGGTATCGGGCTCGCGTTCGGCGTCGTGGAGCTTCCATACGCCGTAGAGCTGGTTGTGGCTGTAGAGCACGCGACCGTCGTCGAAGCGGGTCAGCAACGCCTTGCCCCAGCTGTCCACCGCCGTGACCTCTCGCCCCACCAGCGAGCCGGCCTCGGCGGCCAGTTCGGGGAAGGCGAACCACACGGACTCCAGCCGCCTGCCGGCAAGCTGCTCGTGCAGACGGTCGGCGGCACGGCGAATCTCAGGGCCTTCGGGCATCCCTTTTCCTTACGATCTCAGTAACGAATCCGACGATCATGGCCCGCTCGGGCTGATCCGCGGACAGGCCTATGAGGAGGCGCTGTGAACCCACCCCTGGGCGCTACATTCGACATCCATGTCGAATGACCTCCTCTTCGGCCTGCCCCCGGCGCCCCTCGCTCCGCGGCGAGCGCAGCAGGCAATCAACTACCCCAGAGCCAGCTGCCGCTCCTGGAGCTCATGCAGCCGGTCACGCAGCTTGGCCGCCTCCTCGAACTCCAGGTTCTGGGCCGCCTCGAACATGGCGTCCTCGACCCGGGAGACCTCCTTGGCCAGATCGGTCGGCGAGAGCTCGCTGAGGTCGTAGATCGCCGCACCCTCGGCCACCTTGCGTTCGCTGCGCCGCCCCTTGCCCTTGCGTCCCGGCGCCTGCGCCGCCTCCATGATGTCGGCCACCGAGCGGGTCACGGTGGTGGGCGTGATGCCGTGCTTCTCGTTGTGGGCGATCTGCTTGGCCCGGCGCCGCTCGGTCTCGTCGATGGCGCGGCGCATGGAGTCGGTCGTTCGGTCGGCATAGAGGATCGCCTTGCCGTGGGCGTTGCGCGCTGCCCGGCCGATGGTCTGGATCAGCGAGCGCTCGTTGCGCAGGAAGCCCTCCTTGTCCGCATCGAGGATCGCCACCAGCGAGACCTCGGGAATGTCGAGCCCCTCGCGCAGCAGGTTGATGCCCACCAGCACGTCGAAGTTGCCCAGGCGCAGGTCGCGGATGATCTCGACCCGCTCCACGGTGTCGATGTCGGAGTGCAGGTAGCGCACCCTCACGTCGTGCTCGTCGAGATACTCGGTGAGATCCTCCGCCATGCGCTTGGTCAGGGTGGTGACCAGCACCCGCTCGCCCACTTCGGTACGCAGGCGGATCTCGGAGAGCAGATCGTCGACCTGGGTCGAGGCCGGGCGTACCTCGATCTCCGGGTCGACCAGCCCGGTGGGGCGCACCACCTGCTCCACCACCTGGCCGGCATGTTCGGCCTCGTAGGGGCCCGGCGTGGCCGAGACGAAGATCGTCTGCGGGCAGATGCTCTCCCACTCCTCGAAGGTCATCGGACGGTTGTCCAGCGCCGAGGGCAGGCGGAAGCCGTACTCCACCAGCGTCTCCTTGCGCGAGCGGTCGCCCTTGTACATGCCGCCCACCTGAGGAACGCTGACGTGGGATTCGTCGATGAACAGCAGCGCGTCGTCGGGCAGGTAGTCGAAGAAGGTGGGCGGCGGCTCGCCGGGATTGCGGCCGGAAAGGTAGCGCGAGTAGTTCTCGATGCCGTTGCAGTAGCCCAGCTCGTTCATCATCTCCAGGTCGTAGAGGGTGCGCTGCTCGAGCCGCTGCGCCTCCACCAGACGGTCGTTCTTGCGCAGCCATTCGAGGCGCTCGACCAGCTCGACCTTGATCGCCTCGGCGGCCGAGATGATCGTCTCCCGCGGCGTCACGTAGTGGCTCTTGGGATAGATCGTCATGCGCGGCACCTCGCCGCGTGTTTCGCCGGTGAGCGGATCGAACAGGCGGATCGAGTCGATCTCGTCGCCGAACAGCTCCACCCGTACCGCCTCCTCGTCGGAATCGGCCGGATAGATGTCGATCACGTCGCCGCGCACCCGGTAGGTAGCGCGTTTGAAGTCCATGTCGTTGCGGGTGTACTGCAGCTCCGCCAGCCGCCGCAGGAAGCTGCGCTGATCGATCAGCTCGCCGCGGGTGAAGTGCAGGCGCATCTTCAGGTACTGGTCAGGATCGCCCAGGCCGTAGATCGCCGAGACCGAGACCACGATCAGCGCATCGCGCCGCTCGAGCAGTGCCTTGGTCGCCGAGAGCCGCATCTGCTCGATGTGTTCGTTGATCGAGGCGTCCTTCTCGATGAAGGTGTCCGACGAGGGGACGTACGCCTCCGGCTGGTAGTAGTCGTAATAGGAGACGAAATACTCGATGGCGTTGTCGGGGAAGAACGACTTGAACTCGCCATAGAGCTGGGCGGCCAGGGTCTTGTTGGGCGCCATGACGATGGTCGGGCGCTGCAGCCGCTCCACCACGTTGGCCATGGTGAAGGTCTTGCCCGAGCCGGTCACGCCGAGCAGGGTCTGATGGGCCAGGCCCGCCTCCAGCCCCTTCACCAGGCTCTCGATGGCGGTTGGCTGATCACCGGCGGGCTTGAACTTCGAATTGAGGCGAAACGGCTTGCTCATCGCGACTCCAGGCATGCATCAGGCGCCCTGGGGCGCCTGCTGTCTCAGTGGTTCGTCTTGGTCCGTGCATCCGGTCCATGCATCAAGACCGTGCATCAGTAGCACGTCTCGGTACTGCAGCTCCGTGAGTATAGGAGCGTGGCGGCCATCATGCCGCGTCGACGGTACTGCGCGTGGTGACTTCCACGGTGGCACTGGTCATGAGGCGGTGGATGGGGCACTTGTGGCTGATCTCCTCCAGCCGCAGGCGCTGCGCCTCGTCCTCGATGCCGTGAAAGGTCATCACCACTTCGAGTCGGTAAATGCCCTTGCGTTCCTCGCTGACGTCGCGATTGACCCTGACGCTGACGCCCTCCAGCGGCCACTGCTTGCGCTGGGCGTACATCTGCGCCGTGATCGCCTTGCAGGCCCCGAGCGAGAGATCGAAGTAGTCGTGGGGGTCAGGGGCGCTCTCCTCGCCGCCGAAGGCCTTGGGCACGTCGACATAAAGATCCTCGAAGCCCGCTATCCGCACCCGCTGGCGCAAGATACGATTCCGCTCGCTGACGATTTCGATGGTCTCTTTCATTATACGCTCCGCTCTGAAGCTGGATGGGTGCGGCTGGATGGGGCTACTTGATCTGGATGGGCAGCTTGAGCGCCTCGACGGCACGGATCAGCGCCTCGCGACTGACGCGACCTTCCACCTCGGCACCGTGGCGCCCCACCTCGGCGCTCTCCACCCCATCCACCATCATCAGGGCGGTGGTGATGCGATTCACCTGCTCGGCGTTTTCCACACCGGTAAAATCGAGCGACTGATGCGGCATGCATGACTCCCTACCGTGGAATAAAGTAATAAGCAGTCTAACATGAGCGTTGCGGTGCGACACCGCTTGCAATCTGCCCTCGCCGCCCGCATACCGACGATATACCCCCGACATGACGACCTGGAGCCACAGGCATAATGAGTGATTGGACAACTGCCCTGGAGGGGCGCCGTACGAGCGATTCACGGGTCGAGTTCGAGGTCGGCGAGCCGGGCCATCGGGCCGCGGCGAAGGTCGAGGTGACACCGCTCGTCCACCTCGCCGTACTCGACGTGGTCGGCACGGGTGCCGACAAGTTGCTGCAGGGACAGACCAGCGCTCAGGTCGAGCTGGCCAAGGGCGGCTTCGCTCCCTTGACCTGCTTCTGCAATGCCAAGGGGCGCATGCTGGCCAACGCCCAACTGCTGCGCGTCAGCCCCGAGCGCTACCGTCTGATCCTGCACCGTGACCTGGTGGAGCCGCTGCGCGATCACCTGAAGAAGTTCGCCCCGTTCTACAAGAGCGAGCTCAGCGTTCGCGACGACCTGGCACTGCTGGGCTTGATCGGCGCCGACGCAGCGGCCGTCGCGGCCAGGCATCTCGACATTGCAGCCCCCAGCCTCTGGCACCAGGCCGGCGACGCGGAGCGCCAGCTGCTGGCTCATCCGGGGCCGCAGCCACGCGTGTTGATCTGCCTGCCCCGGGAGCAGGCTGCCGCAACGGCCAGCGCCCTGGCCGAAGAGGGGCCCCTGGTCGGCAACGCCGAGTGGTGCCTGCAGGACATCAGGGCCGGGCTCGCCTGGCTCACCGCCGCCCACCAGGACGCCCTGCTACCGCAGATGATCAACTGGGAGGCGCTGGGCGGCATCAGCTTCAAGAAGGGCTGCTATACCGGTCAGGAAGTGGTGGCTCGTGCGCACTTCCGCGGCCAGGTGAAGAAGCGTCTGGCCCACTGTCGGATCGAGGGTGAGCCGTTGCCGGAACTGGGCAGCACCATCGTCGACGAGAACGGCAAGAGCGCCGGGGAAGTGATCGCCGCGGAGCGCGACAACGAGGGCGGCGTCGAGCTGCTCGCCGTGCTCACCACCCGTGAGGAGATCGGCCCGCTCAGCATCGAGGATCGTAGCGTGGCCCCGCTGCCTCTGCCCTACCCGATCGAACGGCTCGATCCTGAGAGTCTGGCCCAGGCGACCGCCTAGACACCCTCAAGGCCGAAGATTCGTCCGGCGGTCGCCGTGCTCTGTGCAGCGACCGCCTCGGGCGTCTCGCCACGCAGCTTGGCCACCATCTCGCACACCTGAACGATTCGGGCAGGCTCGTTGCGCTGCCCCTGGTAGCCGCACAGCGGCATGTCGGGGCTGTCGGTCTCCAGCACGAAGCCGTCCTCGGGCAGACTCTTCACCGCCCGCCACAGGCGCTGGGCGCGCTCGTAGGTGACCGCACCGCCCAGCCCCACCACGAAGCCGAGATCGAGGAACTTCCAGGCCTGGTCCGGCGAGCCGGCGAAGGCGTGAATCAAGCCGCCCGCCGGCAGATCGAGCTGGCGCAGGCGCTTGGAGACCTTGTCGTTGGCATGCACGCAGTGGATCACCACCGGCAGACGGCGCGCCTTGGCCAGACGCAGCTGGGCGTCGAACAGCTGCCACTGGTCGTCGAGGCTCTCCTCGAAGCGCGCATCGATGCCGCACTCGCCCAGCGCCCGCACCTCGGGGTGCTCATCCAGCAAGCGAGCCAGCGCCTCGACGTCGTCTGCGCCGTGTTCGTGCATGAAGTAGGGATGCAGCCCCAGGCTGACGTGCACGTCGTCACGCTCGCCCAGCGCCAGCACGGCGGGCCACCTCTCACGGGTCGTGCCCGGCACCAGGAAATGTCCGACACCGGCCGACCTGGCACGTTCGAACATCGCCTCGCGGTCGTCGTCGAAGGCCTCGAAGTCGAGGTGGCAGTGGGCGTCGATCAACACGTCGCTCTCCTTGGCGGCTCCTTCGTCGTCCCTGACGAATGGATGATGGCTAGTGTTCGCGGGTAGCCGCGAAACGGATCTCCGGCCAGCGTTCCTGGGTCATCTGCAGGTTGACCCTTGTTGGAGCAATGTAGGTCAGGTAGCCACCGCCATCCAGCGCCAGGTTGGCACTTGCCTTGCGCTTGAACTCCTCGAGCTTCTTGGCGTCGTCGCAGTAGATCCAGCGCGCGGTCTGCACGTTGACCGGCTCGTAGACGCAATCGACCTTGTACTCCTCCTTGAGCCGGTGGGCGACCACGTCGAACTGCAGGGTGCCGACGGCGCCGAGGATCAGGTCGTTGTTGTCCAGCGGCTGGAACAGCTGGGTCGCGCCCTCCTCGGAGAGCTGCTGCAGGCCCTTCTGCAGCGCCTTGAGCTTGAGCGGATCCTTCAGCTGCACGCGCTTGAACAGCTCCGGGGCGAAGTGCGGAATGCCGGTGAAGCGCATGTCCTCGCCCATGGTGAAGGTATCGCCGATCTGAATGGTGCCGTGGTTGTGCAGGCCGATGATGTCGCCGGGCCAGGCCTCCTCGACGTGGGCGCGGTCGGAGGCCATGAAAGTCAGGGCGTCGGCGATCTTGACGTCCTTGCCGATGCGCACGTGGCGCATCTTCATGTTCTTCTCGTACTTGCCCGAGCAGACCCGCAGGAAGGCGATGCGGTCACGGTGCTTGGGGTCCATGTTGGCCTGGATCTTGAACACGAAGCCGGTGAAGCGGCTGTCGTTGGCCTCGACGGTGCGCGTATCGGTCTCGCGGGGCTGCGGCGGCGGCGCATACTCGACGAAGCCGTCGAGCATCTCGCGTACGCCGAAGTTGCCCATGGCGGTACCGAAATAGACCGGCGTGAGCTCGCCGCGGCGATAGGCCTCGAGATCGAACTCATGAGAGGCGCCGCGCACCAGCTCCACCTCCATGCGTAGCTCCTCGGCCGCTTCCGCGCCGAGCACCGCGTCCACCTCGGGGTTGTCGAGCCCCTCGATGCGCTTGTCGTCGGGGATGCGGCTGCCCTGACCCTGGGTGTAGAGGTGAATCACGTCGTTGTAGAGGTGATAGACCCCCTTGAAGTGACGCCCCATGCCGATCGGCCAGGTCATCGGCGCACACTGGATGTCGAGCACCGTCTCCACCTCGTCCATCACCTCGATGGGGTCGCGGATGTCGCGATCCATCTTGTTGACGAAGGTGAGGATCGGCGTGGTACGCAGACGGCACACCTCCATCAGCTTGATGGTGCGCTCCTCGACGCCCTTGGCGCCGTCGATGACCATCAGCGCCGAGTCCACCGCCGTCAGCGTGCGGTAGGTATCCTCGGAGAAGTCCTCGTGACCCGGGGTGTCGAGCAGATTGACCATGCGCCCGCCGTAGGGGAACTGCATCACCGAGGTGGTCACGGAGATGCCCCGCTCCTGCTCCATCTTCATCCAGTCGGAGGTGGCGTGGCGGTCGTTGCGCTTGCTCTTCACCGAGCCGGCGAGCTGGATTGCGTTTCCGAACAGCAGCATCTTCTCGGTGATGGTGGTCTTGCCCGCGTCGGGGTGCGAGATGATAGCGAAAGTGCGTCGAAGCCCTACTTCATGGGCTTGCTGGATATCTGACATTGGGTCTCGTCGCCGATTTGTACTCACCCTTGTACTCGTTTGACGAAGTGACCGGGTGGCAATGGTGTGAATGCTGCCGATTGTACCGCCCGGCGGCGCGTGGTGCCATGCTGCCGCCATGAACCAGGAACTGCCCGACCGGCAGCTGATTCGCCAGGCTACGCGAGAAGCCCGACGACCGAGCCCGCCGCGGTCACTGGCGCCCAGGTGTGGCATGACGTATGCTTGCCTGCCGTAGGTAGGGCCAAATCGTTCAAGCCAGGCCCAAACCTGCCGATATGCTAAGTTGAATGGTAGGTAACCCCTCTCAGGAGGGCAGTGATGATGCACTTTGTACAAAGCCGGCCGCGCCCAGATGGTTTTGAGGTCATGGCAGAAGCATATGCCATGGCATCTGGACTGTGTGATGTGGAGCGCGCCGCTGAAGCTTACGCTCATGACTCCCATGCGGCGCTCGAAATGCTGCGCCAAGCTTGCAAGGATAGCGAGCGGACCACACTGAAATTTGTCGACTCCCTGGGAGCGATCTATCAGGCTCTCAGCGCGCCTGACAGCGATATCCCGGTTAGCCTGGCTCCCTTTGTGGAGATCCTCGAGGAGATGCGCGAAAGCGAAGCGAAGCAAGATCGCGACATGACCGAGCACCCTCAATTCCGTGAGATCATGACGCCCCTTCGTCGCGCCACCGCAAAGGCTCGTTCCATCGTGAGCGATATCGTGCTTCTCATCCGCCAAAGAACACCTGGCGAGCAGACAGCCATACCCGGCAAGTCCGATCCCGAGGCTTTGCGCGCCCTGGCTAGCGTGAGCACCCGCCTTCTCGAAGAACGATTTGGGTAAAGGGCTCGGATGTCCAGGGCCTCTCAGATCGATACACACGAGCTGTTTGAGCAATCTGTCGCGGCCCTATCCGGGAAGCACCCAACCTTGCGCGAGTCACTGCTCAATGACTTTCGAGTCTATGCCGACAGCGAGGGACGCCTGCTACCCAGCACGTTCGGTCGAGACTCCATTTTCAATGAACCCTATCTGGCGCAACGAGCAGGGCTTCGGCATATCCATCTCTGCCTGCAGCCTGGCGGGTTCAACCCCAACCTCGTTCAGTATGACCGCACGACTCCGCCTGGCTGCCCTGAACAGGATGCTTTCCTGATATATGCGCGGCATGAGTTCTACGAGGGCCGCTACCTGATTCTGACGCTCATGCAGCCAGATGCGCATGTACAAGCCAGGAACGCCAGTATCATGAAGAATCTCGGCTACATCGCCCAAGCCTTCCAGGCCGAATAAAAGATCTAAAAGCTCGAATTCGTCTAGTGGCACCGCCTGCGGCAGTGCGTGAATGAGCAGTGGAGCGCATTCTACGGCTTTGCCCCGCCCAGTTGTAGGGCAGCGGCGCCGAAAGCTCATGCCAAGGCCGTCCGTTCTGCCCGCCCGGGGGCACGACAAGGTATCATGTGGGCGGATTCATCGCTGGAGCCCCCATGCCAACCGCCCCGCCCCTGCCGCTATCCACCCCCAGCCGCAACCTGGTGCGTCTGACCCTGGTGCGCGGCATCACCTGGACCGGCTTTCTGATCGCCGCCATCGTCGGCGTCGAGCTGCTGCATTTCGAGATCGAAGTGGCGGCGGTGATCGGGGTGATCGTCTGCATGGGGCTGGTCAACCTCTTCACCTGGTGGCGCCTGGGCCGCCAGTGGGCGGTCAGCCACACCGAGTACGTGCTGCATCTGCTGGCCGACACCATCGGCCTGACCCTGCTGTTCTACCTCACCGGCGGCTCCAGCAACCCCTTCATCAACTACTACCTGGTGCCGGTCACCATCGCCGCCGCCACCCTGCCCTGGCGCTACGCCTGGATCATCGCCAGCGCCGCCATGGGGTCGTACACGCTGCTGATGTGGGTCTATCACCCGGTGCCCCAGTTCGCCCACTACTACGACGCCGTCGGGGTCAATCTCCACATCCTCGGCATGTGGATCAACTTCGGTCTCTCCGCGGGCCTGGTGACCTTCTTCATCTACAAGATGGCCCACGCCCTGCGCAGCCGTGAGCAGGCCCTCTCCCAGACCCGCGAAGCGGCGCTGCGCAACGAGCAGATCGTGGCGGTGGCCACTCAGGCCGCCGGCACCGCCCACGAGCTGGGCACACCGCTGTCGACCATGGCGGTGCTGCTCAGCGAGATGCGTGAAAGCACCAAGGACGACCCCGCACTGACCGAGGACATCGAGCTGCTGCGCCGCCAGGTCGACGTGTGCAAGTCGCGCCTGCGCCACCTGGTGGAAAGCACCGACCGCAGGCGCATGGCCGAACCCGAGGTGTGCGATGCCCGGGAATGGCTGCAAGGTGTCGTGCAGCGCTGGCTGGTGCTGCGCCCTGACGTCAGCCACCGCCTGGAGATCGCCGAGCAGCGCGGCACGCCCTGGCTCAAGGTCGACACCACGCTGGATCAGGCCATCACCAATCTGCTCAACAACGCTGCCGACGCCAACCCCGATGACGTCAGCATTCGCCTCGACTGGAACGATGACGAGGCGATCATCGACATTCGCGACCATGGGCCCGGCGTCAGCCTGGAGATCGCCGACCAGTTGGGCGAGACTTTCGTTTCGACCAAGAGCAAGGGGCTGGGCATCGGCCTGTTCCTGACCCACGCCACCATCAACCGCTTCGGCGGCGGTGTTAGCCTGTATAATCATCCTGACGGGGGGACACTGACCGAAGTGATCCTGCCGCACAGCGAGCCCTGAGCGACGAGGACGCCATGCAAGACGCCGAAACACGCCTGCTGATCGTCGATGACGATGAAATGTTCTGTCACGTGCTGTCACGCGCCCTGGGCAGGCGCGGATACGAGGTGCTGGTGGCCCACGACGCGGAGCAGGCGCTGAGCCTGGCCCGCCGCCACCGCCCCGAGCTGGCCACCCTGGACCTCAAGCTGGAGCACAGCTCGGGCCTGAAGCTGCTGCCCGAGCTGCTCGATGCCGTACCCAACTGCCGCATCGTGGTGCTGACGGGCTACTCGAGCATCGCCACCGCCGTGGAAGCGATCAAGCTCGGCGCCGTCAACTACCTGTGCAAACCGGCCGATGCCGACGAGATCCTCGCTGCCCTCGACCAGCAGCAGGGCGATCCGGATGCCGAGGTGGCGGAATCGCCGCCCTCGATCAACCGCATCGCCTGGGAGCACATCCAAAAGGTGTTGCAGGAGCACGACGGCAACATCTCCGCCACCGCCCGCGCCTTGGGCATGCACCGCCGCACCCTGCAGCGCAAGCTGCAGAAACGCCCGGTGCGGCGCTGATCATTGTGCGGTCCAACCCAGATCTATATTCCAGCTCGAGCCCGTTACCGCGCCTGCCGCGTCCGAGGCCAGGTAGGCCACCAGCGCCGACACTTCCTCGGGATCGATCAGGCGCTTCACCGCGGCATTCTTGAGCATGATCTGCTCGACCACGTCCTGCTCGTCCATGTTGTGCAGCCGGGCCTGATCGGCGATCTGGTTCTCCACCAGCGGTGTCTTCACGTAGGCCGGACAGATGGCGTTGGCGGTGATGCCCTGGGGGCCACCCTCCAGCGCCGCTGTCTTGGTCAATCCGATCAAGCCGTGCTTGGCGCTGATGTAGGCCGACTTGCCCGGCGAGGCGACCTGGGCATGCACCGAGGCGATATTGACGATACGCCCCCAGCCGTTCTCGCGCATGGAAGGCCATGCGGCCTGGGTCAACAGGAAAGGCGCCGTCAGCATCAGATCGATGATCTGGCGCCATTTGGCCTCGGGAAAGTCCTCGATGGGCGAGACGTGCTGAATTCCGGCGTTGTTGACCAGGATGTCGACCTTGCCGAAACGCTTGATCGCCTCCGCCACGGCCGCCTTGCACGCCTCGCCGTCGCTGAGATCGGCCTGGAAGAACGCCGCACCCACGGCATCGGCCTTGGCCCTGGCCTGCTCGTTGAAATCCACGGCCAGCACCTGGTGACCGAGCTCGCGAAACTGGTGCACCACGGCCTCACCGATGCCGCTGGCGGTTCCCGTTACCAGGGCGACACGTGGCACGGTAGCGGTTGCATTGCTCATGGGTAAATCCTTCTACATGACGATGGAAGACCTGATCCCCAGCATAAGCCGGGGGTCGCGGCCACGACCAGCCCACCGGAAGTCTTACGCTTCGCCAGTGGGGGTCATGACCTTTTCCATCAGCCGCTGAGCCAGACGGCTGCCTTCCTCACGGGATTCCAGGTCGCTCAGGTCGTCGAGCAGCTCGCAGCGCCACAGCCAGAGATCCGCCTCCAGCACTTCGGCAACGAAGGGATAGCGGCCCGAGGGCAGATCGAAGGCCCGCCGCTCGCCCTCGGCGGGCGCCCGCGCACTGGAGAAGGCGGGAAACAGCACCAGCGACAGCGAGACGGGGCTGACCAGGGCCCCCACCAGGTAGTCGCGCCCGACGGACGCCTCGCCGTGATCGGGGCTGGCCTGAAAGCACAGCGCATCGACATCCAGCAGCGGATTGGCGGTCGGTGTCGCTTCGAGTGCGGCACCCTGTCGTCGCCGCCAGGCCTCGGCCATCTCGTTCAGGCGCCGGTACTGCTCGGGCGTCGGGGCCAGCATGGCATGCTCCTTTCCAGGTAGGTGAATACGGGGCAGGTGAAGGCAGGCGCCCCGTTCGGCAGAACGCCTCATCGCTGCTATTCTGGCAGGTCCATGCGCGACGAGGAATGCCCATGCTCCCCCAGCAGCGTCTCGAACTGGCCATCGACATCGCCCGGGAAGCCGGCGAAAAAATCGTGGCGGCCAGGCACGGCCAGGCCTTCAATCAGCGTCTCAAGAACGGCCAGGAGCTGGTCACCGACGTGGACGTGGCCGTGGATACCCTGATCAGCGAGCGCCTGGAGGCCAGCCTGCCCGGCGAACAGCGGCTGAGCGAAGAGCTGACACCCGACCGCGAAGTGATGAGCACGGCCGAGTCGCTGTGGGTCATCGATCCCATCGACGGTACCGTCAACTTCGCGCACGGCCTGCGTCACGTGGCCGTTTCCATCGCCTGGGTCAGCGAAGGCAAGACGCGCCTCGGCGTGGTGCATGCGCCATTTCTCGGCGAAACCTATACCGCCCTCTACGGCCAGGGCGCCTGGTGCAACGGCAAGCCGATTCATGCCAGCCGCACGGGCAACCTGCAGCGTTGCCTGGTCGCCACCGGCTTCCCCTACCGGCGCGACAGCCGCCCGCCGCTGATGCGCCGCCTGATGGCCGTGCTGGAGCACTGTCAGGACGTGCGCCGCAACGGCTCCGCCGCCCTCGATCTGTGCGACGTGGCCTGCGGACGTCTCGATGCCTACTACGAGAGCGTTTCGCCCTGGGACTTCGCCGCCGGCGTGCTGATCGCCCGCGAGGCCGGGGCCCGTACCGGCCATCTCTACCCCTGCCCGACAGGCATTCCGGAAGATCTCTACGGCGAGAACATACTGGTCAGCGCACCCGAGATTCACGCCGAGCTGGGGGATCTACTGCGCGCCGCCGACGCCAACGAACTCCGCTATGACTGAACTTGGCGTTGCCGCGGCAATAGCACGCCCCAATCGTGTCGCTAGCAGCGCCCTATTGGCCCCGACAGCCCTCATCCGTCACAATGTCGCCAGACAAAATACCTTCAGGAGACATCTTCTATGTTCGTGGTCATCTTCGGTCGTCCCGGCTGCCCCTTCTGCGTGCGTGCCCAGGACCTCGCCCAGCGCCTGGAAAGCGCCAACGTGATCGAAGGACACCGCTACGTGGACATCTGGGCCGAAGGCATCAGCAAGGCCGACCTGGAGAAGACCATCGGCAAACCGGTGTCGACCGTACCCCAGATCTTCATCGACCAGAACCATGTCGGCGGCTTCACCGAATTCGACCAGTACGTGCGCGACAATGCACTGATGGCATGAGCCTGCCGAACGCCGGCGCCGGTGCGATACCGGCCCGGCGCTAGCGTTCAATTCCCGTTTAACGTTCCCCCCGCGTTGAAAGCCGTTCCTGGCCAGCCCCTATACTGAAGTCCAATACGAGGCGCATCCGGACAAAGGAACCGCACGATGCAACGGGAAGAATTCCTGCAGCAACTCTGGCTCGATTACATCCACCATCATCCCGATGTGGGAATGCTTCGCCTGTGGCCGACGGATGCACCGGTCGAATACCTGACCCTGCTCACGCTCAGCCAGCCTCCCTTCAGCACGCAGGACCTGCTGCCGACGCTGGGCCACCTCGGCTACCGCCCCGTGCACCGCTACGCCATGGCCGATCGCGGCTTGCTGGTGTGCCTGCTGGCACCGCCGGAAGACGGCACCTGGCTGGTGCTGGCAGAACTCCAGCTTGGCACGCTGTCGCGGGAACCGCGGGAAAGGCTGACCGAGCTGGTGAGTCGGACCCATCCCCAGGACACCCGCGGCAAGAACCTGCTGTGCCGCGGGCGACCCTGGGCCATGCCCAACTGGAACGACTACCTCACGCTCCACGACGCCCACCCGCTGGCGGCCTGGATTGCCGTGATGGGGCCCAGTGTGCATCACGCCGGTTTCGACTGCGAACGACTGGGCAGCCGCTTCGAGCTGCTCGACGATGCTCTTGCGGCTGCCGGACTCGAAGGCAGCGAAGAGCGCCAGCACGGCATCTTCCCGGTATCGCCACTGCTCGAGTACCGCTTCTATCCGACCTGTTCGCAGCGTCTGGCCTTCGCCGAAGGAGACGAGCACCGGATCTGCCTGGGCGGCCTGGCCCTGATGCAGAAGCGCCTGAGCAGCGACCACGAGCGTGCCGTGGAGCTCCTGCTGCCCCACCACACCCGCTGCGAGATCACCTGAGGGCTCGCCTGCGTTATCCACAGAAATTGTGGATAACGCTGTGCAAGACAGCGTGACAAGCGGCGACATTCCGATAGCGGCGCGCTTTGCTTGAGCTGGTCATAAATTCATCACCCCCCAGCAATGAAAAGGCCCGAGCCCTGAATGAGGGCTCGAGCCTGGTAGCGCAGCCGAACCGACCGGCATCGCCGATAGGTTCGAGCAGGTTGCTGGGCTGCTGGCGCGTCAGTCGAAGGTCATTTCCGGCACGTGGTCGGGCACGATCAGCTTGCCGGCGGTCTTCTCGACGATCTCCTCCACGCTCACACCCGGGGCGCGCTCCTTGAGGACGAAGGCGCCGTTCTCGATCTCCAGGTAAGCGAGATCGGTGAGCACGCGGTTGATGCAGCCGGCGCCGGTCAGCGGCAGCGTGCACTTCTCGAGCAGTTTGGATTCGCCGTGCTTGGAGGCATGGGTCATGGTGCAGATGATGTTCTCGGCACCCGCCACCAGATCCATGGCGCCGCCCATGCCCTTGATCAGCTTGCCGGGCACCATCCACGAGGCGATGTTGCCCTCCTGATCCACCTCGAAGGCGCCGAGCACGGTCAGGTCGACATGGCCGCCACGGATCATGGCGAAGGATTCCGCAGAATTGAAGATGGCCGCTCCGGGGCGGGCCGTCACGGTCTGCTTGCCGGCATTGATCATGTCCGGATCGACCTCGTCCTCGGTGGGGAAGCGCCCCATGCCGAGCAGGCCGTTTTCCGATTGCAGCATCACGTCGATGCCTTCCGGTACGTAATTGGCCACCAGTGTGGGAATGCCGATCCCCAGGTTGACGTAGAAACCGTCCTTGAGCTCTTGCGCCACGCGCTGTGCCATCTGTTCGCGAGTCAGTGCCATCTTGTTTGCCTCTTGTGTTCGGTGGAGAAGCGATACGATCGATGCCGGTCACTGCCGGCTGCGGCGGTGCCGGCGGCTCAGCCTTCGCGCACCGTGCGCTTCTCGATACGCTTCTCGAAGGTGCCCTGGATGATGCGGTCGACGTAGATACCCGGCGTATGGATCTGGTCGGGGCGCAGCTCGCCCGGCTCGACGATCTCCTCGACCTCCACCACGGTGATCTTGCCGCAGGTGGCGGCCAGCGGGTTGAAGTTCTGCGCCGTGTCGCGATACACCACGTTGCCGTAGCGGTCGGCCTTCCAGCCCTTGACGATGGCGAAATCGGCGTGGAACGCTTCCTCGAGGATGTAATGGCGACCGTTGAACTCGCGCACCTCCTTGCCCTCGCCGATCGGCGTGCCGTAGCCGGTCGCCGTATAGAAGGCGGGAATGCCGGCGCCGCCGGCGCGCATCTTCTCGGCCAGGGTGCCCTGCGGGGTCAGGATGACTTCGATCTCCTCGTTGAGCATCTGCTGCTCGAACAGGGCATTCTCACCCACGTAGGAGGCGTAGAAGCGCTTGATCTGCTTGTCTTCCAGTAGCAGGCCCAGACCGAAGCCGTCGACGCCGCAGTTGTTGGAGATGACGGTCAGATCCTTGACGCCGCGACGCTTGACCTCGGCAATCAGGTTTTCCGGGATCCCGCACAGGCCGAAGCCGCCGGCTACCAGGGTCATGCCGCTTTCGATGCCGTCCATCGCTTCTTCGTAGGAATACACGCGCTTGTCGAAACCTGACATCGCAAAGCCTCGTCTTGTTGTGAAGTGGTCAAATGAAAGTACCTGACCAGTGTTGACCCCGCCAATATATTTGTTAAGTTTGTTTTTCTTATCAATTGATATGAACAATTTATAAAACGGGCGGCACAACATGACCATCAAGCAGCTACGCGCCTTCCTGGCCGTGGCGCAAACGCTCAGTTTCACCCAGGCCTGCGAACGGCTGCATCTGTCACAGCCGGCCCTGAGCCTGGCCATCAAGGGGCTCGAGGAGACCCTGGGTGGGCCGCTGCTGATTCGCAGCACCCGCAGCGTACGGCTGACTCCCGAAGGCGAGACCCTGCTGCCGCTGGCCAAGCGTCTGCTGGCCGACTGGGACAATGCCGAGGAGTTGCTGCGCCAGCGCTTCACGCTGCAGCTCGGGCGAGTGGCACTGGCCGCCATGCCCTCAATCGCCTGCAATCGCCTACCGCGTGCATTGCGCCGTTTTCGCCTGCGCTTTCCCCGGGTCAACGTCACCGTGCATGACGTGATCAACGAGCAGGTAATCGACATGGTGCGCCAACGCCAGGTCGAGCTCGGCATCGCCTTCGAGCCGGAAACCCGCGAAGGCATCGACTTCCTGCCGCTGTTCGACGACACCTTCGTCGCGGTCCTGCCGCCGGATTCGCCCCTGGCAGAGGCCGAGTCGGTCGACTGGAAGGCACTGCTGGCCCACGACTTCATCACGCTGCAGCGCCCTTCCATGGTACGCATCCTGCTGGAGCAGGCCCTGGCCAGACAGCAGTCGGAGCTGCCGGTGGCGTTCGAGAGCCATCAGCTGGCCACGGTGGGTCGCATGGTGGCCAGCGGGCTCGGCGTCAGCGCCGTACCCTCGCTGTGTCGCGAACAGATGCACGAGCTCGGCGCTCGCTGCGTGCCGCTGTACGAGCCGCAGATCAGGCGCACCGTGGGCATCGTGCTGGGCGCCGGCCAGGAACTCTCCATCGCCGCACGGGCGCTGCACGAAGTGCTGCAGACGACGCTCTGCGAGTCGCCACCCACATAATGTAGCGCTGGGCAGCATGAGCACTATCCATTAGCATGTGCGCCTAACCGTCACACACCCGAGCGCCGCGTACCGCAGCGATTCGCTCGCGTAGGCACTTGTACAGCATTTCCCAAGGTCAAGGAGTCAGGTATGGCGCCCCTGAAAGGGCTCATCAGCGTACTGCTACTGGTGATCAACACCCTGTTCTGGTCGATCCCCCTGATTCTGTTGACCCTGCTCAAGCTGATCACCCCGACTCGCCCGCTGCGCCTGATCGTGCTGCGCGGCCTGAACGGCGTGGCACTGAACTGGATCGGCTGCAACCTGTGGTGGATGCGCCATTGGCTGAAGCCGCGGCTCGATGCCACCCTGCCCGAGGGACTGTCGCCCGGGCAGCACTGGCTGGTGATCTCCAACCACCGCAGCTGGACCGACATCTTCATGCTGCTGATGGTGCTGCACCGGCGTATTCCCATGCCGCGCTTCTTCCTCAAGCAGCAACTCATCTGGATTCCCATCGTCGGCCTTGCCTGGTGGGCGCTCGAGTACCCTTTCATGCGCCGCTACAGTCGCGAGCAGATCGCGCGTCGCCCCCAGCTCGCCGACGTCGACCGCAAGGCCACCGAGCTGATGTGCGAGCGGGCCCGAGAGATGCCGTTGGCGATCTTCAACTTCGTTGAAGGCACCCGATTTACCCCGGCCAAGCGCGACGCGCAGAATAGCCCATTCCGCCACCTGCTTCGGCCCAAGGCCGGCGGTGTCGCCCAGGTGCTGAGCCACCTGGGCGAACAGCTAGACGGCATCCTCGACGTCACGCTGCACTACGAGAATCCCCAGCCGACCTTCTGGGGCTTCCTGTGCGGCCGCGAAGGCCGGATTACGCTCGATGCCCGACGTCTCGACGTCCCCGAATGGATGCTCGACAGCCGTTACCATGACGACCCGCACTACAAGGAACGCTTCCATACATGGCTGAACGCCCTGTGGCAGGAAAAAGACCAGGCGCTCGACTCGCGCTGACACTGCTTTGCACTCTGTCATTGCTCCTGACCGGCTGCGCCTCGCCCAGCGGTAGCGTTCAGCGCAGCAGCGACCCTCAACGCAGCGACGCTCCAGGCATCTCTGGCGGTTGGGTCGTGGTTCAGCGCGGCGATACCCTGGGCAGCATTGCGGCACGCGCCGACGTGCCGTTGGCCCGCTTGCAACGCTTCAATCCCGACGTCAATCCCAACCGCCTGACGGTCGGTCAGCGCCTGCTGATTCCCACCCAGCAGGAGCGCGCGCCCTCGGGCGGCCCCTACCGCTATCAGATTCGTCCCGGCGACACCTATTCGGCCGTAGCCCGACGCTTCGGCACCACGCCGGCGCGCATCCAGGCCGCCAACCCGGGGGTGGAACCGACGCGGCTGCGGGTAGGCCAGATCATTCAGGTGCCCCTGCGCGGCGGCGCCGCGGCTACGGCGAGCTCATCGGGTGCGCCGAGCTCGTCGGCTGCTGCGGCCAGCCGTCCGAGCAGCGCCAGCGCCCCGGCGGGGACTTCCACACCGCCGCCACCCGCTACCGGCAACATTCCCTCTTCGGCACGCAACTGGCCCTGGCCGCTGGATGACTATCGCATCGTGCGCTCCTACGGCGCCGACAATCACGGCACCCTGCAGCCGATGCTGTTGGCCACCAACCGCGGCGCGCAGGCCAAGGCGGTGGCGGACGGCGACGTGCGCTTCGCCGGCAGCATGCGCCAGCTCGGACGTGTGGTGATCGTGCACCACGCCGACAATCTGCAGAGCGTCTACGCGCTGTGCGACAACGTGCTGGTGACGGACGGCGCGCGCGTCACGCGGGGAACCCCGCTGTGCGATGTCGGCTTCAGCAATGCCACGGAGCGTTTCGACCTGCTGTTCGACATGCGCCTCGGCGGCAAGCCCATCGACCCCCGGCGGGTACTGCGCTAGGAGAGATGGCGATGGCGGAATGGCAACGGCTCACGGCATCACCCGCCTTGTACCGTTGCCAGGGTGTGCTCGGCGAATCCGAAGCCGACCGGGCGCTCGCGACATTGAACGCCGAGCTGGCCTGGCAGCGCCCTGCCCTGAAACTGTACGGTCGCGAGCACCCGATACCGCGCACTCAGGTATGGATGGGCGATGACGAAGCCCACTACCGCTATTCCGGGCGAGATTTCCAGCCCGAGCCCTGGCACCCCACGGTTGCGGCGCTGCGCAACAGGGTCGTCTCTCTGCTGGAGGAGCTGGGATTGCGGGCACGCTTCAACAGCGTGCTGTTGAACCGCTACGAGGACGGTAACGAGCGCATGGGCTGGCACAGCGACGACGAGCCGGAGCTGGGACGCGACCCCGTCATTGCCGCCCTCTCGCTGGGCGCCGAGAGGCCGCTGCGCTTCCGCTGGAAACGCGGTGACGCCAAGCCCTTCAACGTCTGGCTGCCCCACGACAGCCTGCTGGTCATGGGCCCCGGCTGTCAGGCCCAGCTGCAGCATGCGCTGCTGCCCCGGCGCATACCCGGCCTGCGCATCAGCCTGACCTTCCGCCAGGTCCTGGTGCCGGGCGGAGATTCTTCAGCCGACGATCAGCGCGCCTGTCGGTAAAGCCCCCACAGCGTTGCAATCAACAGCGCGTAGATCAGGCTACCGGCGGGATACGCCAGAAAGCAGTAGGTCAGGCCGAAGTCGATGAAGGCCACCGGCACCAGCGTGCCCGCCACGGCCAGGGCGCGGCGTTCCCCCGAGCCGGCCCCCACCCCGCGAGCGAACAGCCACAGGGGAGTGAAGTAGAGGCCCAGCAGGGCCAGGAGTCCGGGCACGCCGCGCTTGACCCAGGCATCCAGCACCTCGTTGTGGGCGTGCCAGTGGCGCGCCAGCGAGGGATGCTGCTCCCCTTCGGCGCCCCGCTCACGCATGGCGGCCTGGTAGCCGCTGGCACCCCAGCCCAGCAGTGGCCGCTCGAGAATCAACTGCGACGACCCCCGCCACATTTCCAACCGGGCGCTGACCGAATTCATGTCGTCATCGCCCGCCACATAGTGGCGCAGGCTGGTGACGGCATTGTCGACCCGCTTGGCGACACCGGTCTGCGGCATCACGTAGAGGCTGCCCAGCAGGGTCACCAGCGCCGCCATCAGCGTCATGCGCCAGCTCAGCGGCAGGCGCCGGCCATGCCCACGGTAGAGCACCCAGATGGCCAACGGCAGGCCGATCCAACCGCCACGGGAACCGGACAGGGCCGAGGTGATCAACCCCGCCAGGCCGCCGGCGATCAGCAGCAAAGACCAGGGCCAACGCTCGCGGCGGGCAAACGACCAGCTCAGCCCTGCCAGACACAGCAGCCCCATCAACAAGCCCAGGTTGCCGAACAGAATGGCATGCAACGGCTCATGCCCGTCGGCCCGGTGGGTGCGCTCAATGATACGCTGCCACATCGCCCAGCTGCCGGCCGCCAGACTGCCCAGCGCCAGGCCGCCCCACAGCCAGGTGGCCGCCACCCGCACCCGGGCGAAGGCCACCAGCGCGATCAGGCCAAGCGCAAAGGGCCAGGCATCGGCCAGCCCCTCGCCGCCCTCGCCATGCACCAGCAGCATGCCGATCCAGACCAGCCCCTGAGCGCTCAGCGCCAAGACCAGCAGCAGATCCTCCCGTTGCGGGAAGGCTTCGACCTGGCTTTCGCTTGCCAGCCAGGCCGCTGCCAGCAACAGCAGCGGCACGCCGATCAGGGTCACCCAGGGCAGCACCAGCAGCCCGGCCCCCAGCAGCAGCATGGCTGCGGCTCCAAGCCAGGCCTGGCATTGCATTTTCGTCTGTCGCGGCAAGGAACCGGACAGCGGTCGACAGGAGTCGTTTTCGATCATGGCAAAATCTCGTCCGTGGATGCACTGCCGTCAGCGACGCCGGGGTTACGCCCTCCTGGCTTACCCGGCGCCACTCACCACGTCAGCTCATAGAATACGTCACCTCGTTGAATAGAGAGTGGCGCCCCTTGGCATCGCTTACTCCACGGTGACGGATTTCGCCAGGTTACGGGGTTGGTCCACGTCGGTACCACGCGCCACCGCTACATGATAGGCCAGAAGCTGCAGCGGCACGGTATAGGCGATCGGGGCCAGGAAACGACAGCAGCCGGGTACCTTCACCACCGTCATGCCATCGCCCTGCTCCAAGCCGCTTTCCGGATCGGCAAACACCAGCAGTTGGCCGCCGCGGGCGCGCACCTCCGCCAGGTTGGACTTGAGCTTCTCGAGCAGCTCGTCCTTGGGCGCCAGCGCCACCACCGGCATGCTGGCATCGATCAACGCCAGCGGACCGTGCTTCAGCTCCCCCGCCGCATAGGCCTCGGCGTGGATGTAGGAGATCTCCTTGAGCTTCAGTGCCCCCTCCATGGCGATGGGCATCTGCGCGCCACGCCCGAGGAACAGGGTATGGCGGTAGTCGCAGAAGCGCTTGGCCAGGCTGGCGATCTCGCCCTCGAGCTTGAGCGTATCGCCGAGCAGCGTGGGCAGATAGCGCAGGTGATGAACGACTCTCGCGGTCAGCTCCTCATCGCCGCCGCGCAGCTGGCGCAAGCCCAGCGCCACCAGCATCAACGCCGTCAGCTGGGTGGTGAAGGCCTTGGTCGATGCCACGCCGATCTCGGGTCCGGCATGGGTCATCAGGCTGAGGTCGGACTCGCGCACCAGCGAGCTGCCCGGGACGTTGCAGATCGACAGTGCCCCGATGTAGCGATCCGGGCGCTGCTTGCGCGCATGGCGCAGCGCGGCCAGGGTATCGGCGGTCTCTCCCGACTGGGAGAGCGTCAGCAGCAGGGTCCCGGGGGGAGTCGCCACGTCGCGATAGCGATACTCCGAGGCGATCTCCACCTGACAGGGCACCCCGGCCAGGGATTCGACCCAGTAGCGTGCCACCATGGCGGCGTGGTAGCTGGTACCGCAGGCCACCAGGTGGATCTGGCGGGCTTCGCCCAGCAGCGCACGCGCGCGGGGCCCGAAGGCTTCCACCAGCACCCGGTCGCTGCCCAGCCGCCCTTCCAGCGCGTTGGCCACGGCCACCGGCTGCTCATGAATCTCCTTGAGCATGTAGTGCTCGAACTCGCCCTTGCCTGCCACCATGTCGTCGTGTTCGTAGCGCAGCACTTCCCGCACTACCGGCTGGCGCCGGCCGGCTGCGTCGAGCTCGTGCACGACGCAGCCGGCGCGGGTGACCTCCACCAGGTCGCCATCCTCCAGATAGATGAAACGATCGGTCACCGTGAGCAGCGCCAGGGGGTCGGAGCCCAGGTAGCAGCCCTGCTCGGCGATGCCGACCACCAGGGGGCTGCCATGCCGCGCGCCGACGACGCGGTCGGGCCTGTCGGCATCGATCACGCCCAGTGCGTAGGCACCTTCGAGGCGGGCGACCACCGCATCGACCGCGGCCAGCAGCTCACCCCGGACCTTCAGCTCGCGCTCGACCAGGTGCGCCACCACCTCGGTATCGGTGGCGGAAGTGAAGACGTAGCCGTCGGCCATCAGCTCGGCCTTGAGCGTCTGATGATTCTCGATGATGCCGTTGTGCACCACGGCGACACGCCCCGAGACATGAGGGTGTGCGTTGTCCTGACTCGGCTCGCCATGGGTCGCCCAGCGGGTGTGGGCCACGCCGGCCATGCCGGTCAGCGGCGAGGTCGCGAGCAGCCGCTCCAGGGCCGCTACCTTGCCCACCTCACGGGCTCGGCCCAGCTTTCCGGGCGCTTCCACCAGGGCCACGCCGGCCGAATCGTAACCTCGATATTCGAGGCGCTTGAGTCCTTCCATCAGTATGGGCAGGACGTTGTCCGAACCCACGGCAGCTACGATGCCACACATGTTCTCTTCTCCATGAAGGCGCCCCGCCCAGCAATCGCGGGCACTGACCAGGGCTAATTGACTTAGGGAAGCGCTGAACAAATCGACGAGCGAGATGAAGCACAAGGCGCACGGAGCACAAGAACCGGAGCATATGGGGTATATGTGAGGATTCTGAGCACCGCGCAACGCAGTGATTCGCTCGCGCAGGCATTTGTGCAGTGTTTCCTTAGCGCTGCGATGCAGCGGCTGCGATGAAGGCCAGCCGCCGGACGTCCCGGTCCGACGGACGCAGGCAACGTCTATTTGTGACGCTCGAGCACCGGGCGCAGCGGCGTCACCGCCGCACTCGAGACCGGCTCCAGCGCCTCGCGGCGACGCTTCTCCAGCCACACCAGGTCGACGATGCCACCCTCCGGACGGTAGGCCGTGGGCGCTTCGAGCAGCAGCCGACGAATGCCGTCGTGATGGAAGTTGCGGCATGCCTCGAACAGCCGGTCGAGGAAATTCTCGAGCCGCGGCCACTCCCAGAACACTTCCTGAGCGGTCATGATGCGCGGATGCGAGGTGGCGGCGACGTCGTCGCCCACCAGCAGCTCCTCGTAGAGCTTCTCTCCCGGGCGCAGTCCGCTGTAGGCGATGGCGATGTCGCCGTCGGGATTGCGTTCGTCACGCACCTTGAGCCCCGACAGGCGGACCATCTGCCGCGCCAGGTCGGCGATGCGTACCGGCTCGCCCATGTCGAGCACGAACACATCGCCGCCACGGGCCATGGCGCCGGCCTGGATGACCAGCTGAGCCGCTTCGGGGATGGTCATGAAGAAACGCGTGATGTCCGGGTGGGTCACGGTGATCGGCCCGCCGGCCTGGATCTGCTGGCGAAACAGCGGCACCACCGAGCCGCTGGAGCCCAGCACGTTGCCGAAGCGCACCATGCAGAAGCGAGTGGCGCTCTGCTGCCGGGCGAAGGCCTGGCAGACCAGCTCGGCCAGGCGCTTGGTAGTGCCCATCACGTTGGTCGGCCGCACCGCCTTGTCGGTGGAAACCAGCACGAAGGTCTCGACGCCGGCATCGATCGCCGAGCGCGCCGCCGAGAGGGTGCCGAAGACGTTGTTCTGCACCCCCTCGACCACGTTGTGCTCCACCATCGGCACGTGCTTGTAGGCCGCTGCGTGATAGACCGTCTGCACCTCGTAGGCCTTCATCACGGTGGTCAGGCGCTGACGGTGCTGCACCGAGCCCATCAGGGCCTCGACGCGCACCTCGAGCCCCTCTTCCGCCGCGATACGAAGCAGATCCTGCTCGATGCGATAGAGCGCGAACTCGGAGATGTCGAGCAGCAGCAGGCGTCCCGGGCCGTGACGCAGGATCTGACGACACAGCTCGGAGCCGATGGAGCCCCCCGCACCGGTCACCAGCACCACCTTGCCGCGAATGTTGGCGTCCATCAGGGTGGGATTGGGCGGTACCGGGTCGCGCCCCAGCAGGTCCTCCACCGCCACGTCGCGCACTTCGCTGATGCGCGCGCGTCCCGTGACCATGTCGACCACGCCGGGAATCGTCTGCACCGGAAAGCCCTGGGGTTCGAGTTCAGCCAGGATCTCGCGGCGGCGCGCCCGGCTGGCGCTGGGCACGGCGAGCAGCACGCGCTCGGCGCCGTAGGTGTCGGCCAGGTAGCCGAGCTGGCGCGGCGGATAGACCTTGAGCCCTTCGATGTAGGTGTTCTGCAGGCTCAGCGCATCGTCGACGAAGGCGATCGGCAGGTACTCCTGGCCGTGGGTGAGCGAGGCCGCCAGCTGGCGCCCGGCCGAGCCGGCGCCGTAGATCACCACCCGCGGCTTGTGGCGAATCTGGCTGCGCAGGTAGATGGCACGCAGGCCGAAACGCACCCCGCCGATGGTGAGCAGCGCCAGCATGGCGTAGATGAACGGCACGCTGCGCGGTATGCCCAGTGCGAACAGGTAGCTGACCAGCGGCAGCGACAGCGCCGAGACCACCACCCCGACCACCACCGCACGAATCGCCTTGGGGCCGAGGTAGCGAATCACCGCGCGGTAGAAGCCCAGCCGGACGTAGATCGCCAGGCTCAGCGGAATCAGCACCAACAGCGCCAGCCAGGTGCTCGCTTCGGAGAGAGGCGTCCAGCTCTCCAGGCGCAGCAGCATGGCCAGCAGAAAGCTCGCCGCGATCAGTACGCAGTCCACCATCAACTGGATGGTGCGCTTCTGACGCCGCGGCAGGCGGAACAGGGATTGCAGCAGGTTTCGCATGACGTCTCTCCATGACCGCGGGCATTGAGCACGCCCGCTTGATTGCGATGCCTCAGGCGGTTGCCCTGGCCATCACGTCTTCCAGCACCGCACAGGTGCGTGCGATCTCCGCCTCCGTCAGGGTCGGGTGACAGAGGAACATCAGGCTGGTCTCGCCAAGTTCACGCGCCACGGCAAGCGGCCGCTCGGGTCGCCAGCCGGTACCGTCGAATGCCTTCTCGCGGTACACCTCGGAGCAGGAGCCGGAAAAGCACGGCACCCCGGCGGCGACGATCTCCGCCATGATGCGGTCGCGGTCCCAGCCCGGCGCCAGCCGCTGCGGTTCGACGAAGACATAACACTTGTAGGCCGCATGCTCGCAGTGGGCGGGAAGCTCGGGCACGCGCAGCGCCTTGCAGCCGGCCGCGGCCTGCCAGATACGCCCGGCGTTGGCCTGTCGTGCCGCCTTCCAGCGGGACATGCGCTCCAGTTGAATGCGGCCGATGGCGGCCTGCATCTCGGTCAGCCGCCAGTTGGTGCCGAAGCTCTCGTGCAGCCAGCGAAAGCCGGGGGGATGCTCCCGCTCGTAGACCGCCTCCCAGCTCTTGCCGTGATCCTTGAAGGCCCACATGCGCTGCCACAGCTCGGCATCGCTGGTGGTGACCATGCCGCCCTCGCCGCCAGTGGTCATGATCTTGTCCTGGCAGAACGACCAGCAGCCCACGTGGCCGATGCTGCCCACGCTGCGCCCGCGATAGCGCGCGCCGTGGGCCTGGGCACAGTCCTCGATCACGTAGAGATCGTGCGCCTTCGCCAGCGCCATCAACTCATCCATTTCGCAGGGCCAGCCGGCCAGGTGCACGGCAACGATGGCCCGGGTACGCGGCGTGATCTTCTCGGCCACGCTGGCAGCGGTGACGTTCTGCGAATCGCGATCGACGTCGGCGAATACCGGCCGGGCCCCTGCCATGACGATGCTCGAGACCGACGCCAGGAAGGTGCGCGAGGTGACGATCACCTCGTCATCCGGGTTCTCGCCGATACCGAGCCCGTACAGGGCGAGGTCGAGCGCCACGGTACCGTTGGCCACGGCGATGGCGTATTCGCTGTCGGCGAAACGCCGAAACTCACGCTCGAAATCGCGGCATTCGCTGCCGGTCCAGTAGTTGACCCGGTTGGAAAGCAGCACGCGGGCCACCGCATCGGCCTCCTCCTGGGAAAAGGCCGGCCAGGGGGAAAAGGGTCCATTGAGCATTACGATCTTCCTTGAGGTGAAGGCAGGTTCAGGCGAAGCACGTTCGAGGTATCGGAGAGAGGATCGGCGTCGGGATTGTCGGCGGTGCCGGCATCGGTCGAGGAAGGTGATAGCGGACGCGCCGGCACTCCGCCGACCACCTGGCGGTCGCCAACGCTGGCGACCACTGCCGCCCCGGCGCCGACCATCACACCTTCACCGATGGTCATGCCCTGGCGCACTGCGGCGCCGGCGCCGATCCAGCTGGTGCGTCCGATCTCGACGTCGCCGGCCACGTTGGCCCCCGGGGCGACATGCACACAGGCTCCCAGCCGACAGTCATGACCCACGCTGGCACAGGTGTTGACGATGCAACCTTCGCCAAGCTCGGCAAAGGCGTTGACGACGGCACCTGCCACCACCACGCAGCCGGGTCCCAACCTGGCCAGCGGACTGATCGTGGCGCGCGGATGCACCAGTGTGACCACCCGGGCGCCATGGGCCAGCAGCGCCCCGAGCTTGGCCTCGCGAATGCCGTTGTGGCCGATGGCCACGATCACCCCATCGAAACCGGGCAGATCGTGCAGCAGCATGGGCAGGGTGCCACGCACTTCCCAGTGCTCATGTCGGGTCTTGCGCGGCCAGGCATCGTCGTAGAAAGTCAGATCCTGCCAGCCGCTCTGGATGGCAATGTCGGCCACGACCTTGCCATGCCCGCTGGCACCGAGAATGGCCAGGCGACGACGATTACTCATGGTGGCTCCCTCCACGGAATCTCGGCATGGCGACATCGCCGTCGTGGGCAATGCCCTCACGCACCAGCACCTTCTTCACGGTCAGCAGCAGGATGCGCAGGTCGAGCCACAGCGAGCGGTTGTCGACGTACCACACGTCGAGTTCGAACTTCTGCTCCCAACTGAGCGCATTGCGGCCATTGACCTGAGCCCAGCCGGTCACGCCCGGACGCACCTCATGACGGCGAGCCTGGCGCGGCGTATAGAGCGGCAGATACTCCATCAGCAGCGGGCGCGGGCCGACCAGGCTCATGTCGCCCTTGAGCACGTTCCACAGCTCCGGCAGCTCGTCGAGGCTGGTGGCGCGCAGCACGCTGCCCAACTTCGTCATGCGCTGGGCGTTGGGCAGCGGCTGACCGTTGCTGTCCACGGCGTCGAGCATGGTGCGGAACTTGACCATCTCGAAAGGTCGTCCGTGGAGTCCCGGTCGGGTCTGCCGGAACAGCACCGGGGCACCGAGCTTGAGCCGCACCAGCAGTGCCACCACGAGCATGACCGGGGAAAGCAGGATCAGAGCCAGTAGAGAAACCACGATATCGAACAGTCGCTTCATCGTTTTTCATCCATGACGTCGTTCATGATGTCGGCCAGACGCTCGGCCAGGATCCGGTAGTCGTAGACGGCTTCCATGTGCGCCCGCCCCGCCCGCCCCATACGGGCCCGCTCCTCGGCCGGCAGCGCCGCCAGGCGCTTGATCGCTTCGGCCAGCACCAGCGGGTCCTCCGGCGGCACCGTGATGCCTGCACCGGCGTCGGCCACCGGGTCGTTGACCGCCGCCGAGGCGATGATCACCGGGCGGGCGGCGGCCATGTAGTCGAACAGCTTGTTCATGCTGATACCGAAGCGATACAGCCTGGGCAGGTCGCGCACGGTGATGACGAAGGCGTCGGCCTCGCCGGCCAGGGCCGGAATCTCGCGCTTGGCCACCGGCGGCTCGAAGCTCACCCAGCGCCCGTCCAGTCCGAGCGCACCGGCCTGGCGGATCAGCGCCTGCTTGGCCGGTCCCTCGCCGATCAGGCGCAGTCGCACCGGCACGGCGTCGCCGTTCGCGTCCCGCTTGACGATCGCCATTGCCTCCAGCAGGTGCGAGAGTCCGTTGGCCTCGCCGTGGCTGCCGAAATACATCAGCGTCAGCGGCATCTCGCGCGGCCGCGGAAGCGGCGGGCCGGGATCGGGGAAGTCGGCCAGGTCGACCCCGTTGGAGAGCCACTCCACGCGCTCCTTCGGCACGCCCAGCGGAGCGATGTAGTCCACTGCCCGAGGCAGCAACGTCAGCACGCGTCGGGCGCGTCGATAGAGGAAGATCTCCAGCGCGCGCAGTGCCCGGGTCAGCAGCGCCCCTTCGCGCAGGCGGCCCATGTCGATCAGCGTCTGCGGCCACAGATCGCGCACCTCGAACACGAACGGCACGCGGTGGCGACGAGCCAGCCACCAGCCCGCCAGGGCGGCGAAGGGGTGCACGCTGGAGCCGATGATCAGATCGGGGCGCTCCAGCTCCGCCAGGCGCGAAGGCCGTACCGCCTGCCAGGCGTACTCCAGCATGTTCTTCATGCGCCCACCGCCGTTGCCGCGGTAGCTGGAAGTACGCAGCCACAGGAAACGCACTTCACCGCAGGTTTCCAGCCGCCAGCGCTCACTCTCCTCGAGACGCTGCTCGCCGCTGGGGTGATCGACGCTCGAGGCGATCAGCGTGGCGTGCCAGCCCTGGGCGGGCAGATGACGGGCCAGCTGATAGTGACGGGCGCCGCCGGCCGCACCGGGATGTTTGGCATAGTGATTCAGGATCCAGACGTGTTTCATGCCATCCTCAGTTAGCGGGAAAGAGATCAGCGGGAAAGGGTGCGGTAGGTGTCCAGCAGCTTGCGTTCCTCCTGCTGCCAGTTGTAACGCTCGGCGACGGCCCGCTGGCCGTTGCGCCCCATCTCCCGGGCGCGCTCGGGGTGGCTCACGATGAAGTCGATGGCCTCGGCGATCGCGTCGGGATCGAGCGGATCGACGCAGATGCCGCAGTCGCTGCCCTCGACGATCTCCCGCCACAGGGGAAAGTCGGAAGCGATCACCGGCAGGCCGGCGCTCATGTACTCGAACATCTTCACCGGCAAGGCATCGAGGTAGTTGATGATCGGATGCAAGGTCACCAGGCCGGCGATGGAGCCGGCCATGACCCGGCGCACGCCGGCACGGTCGAGATAGCCGTGCGCCTCTACCCGTGCCCAGCCGGCATAGGTCATGACCTCCTGTTCGAGCGAGAGCTGCTTGAAATCGCCGGCAAGCTGCAGGCGACACTCGTGCTCGACCCTCTCCATGGCGCGCACGAGCTCGCGTATGCCGCGCACCTCGGCGATACCGCCGACGTAGCAGACGGCTGGCGCCTCACCGACAGCGGCGGTCAGGCGGGCATCGGGCGCCCCGTCGAGCTCGCCCTGCATGGGAAAGTTGTTGATGTCGACGACCCGGGGATGGAACTCCTCGAAGCGGTCACGAATGTAAGGCGTCGCCGCCACCACCGCATCGAAGTGCCTGCAGACCCGGCGCTGGTAGGTCTCGACACCGTGGGACAGCACTCGCCGTACGAACTTGTTCAGGTAGTGCTTGGCCAGCATCTGACGCGGCAGGTCTTCGTGGGCGTCGTAGACCACGCACTTGCCCTGCCGTTTGAGGCGACGCCCCACCGGCATCAGCTCGGGATCGTGCAGATGATAGACGTCGGCATCCAGTTGCCTGGCCTGCTCATGGACGCGCTGCGTGGTCTTCATTACGCGCTTGAGGCGTCCGGGCAGTCTGCCCACGTCGACGATGGCGACGCCATCGCGCTCCTCGTCTCCCTCACCGTCGGCCACCACCAGCGTCACCGAATAGCCGGCTGCGGCCAGCGAGCGGCACTGCTTGTGAAAGATGCGGGTATCAAAGCGTGGATGGGCGGAGGTCAGATGTACCACTTTCATTGTCGTTGCATCCTTGTGAATCCCTGGCAGCGTCATGCTGCCCCGGTGCGCCACGACGAGTACCGGCTGGCCCGGACTGCTGCGTGGCATCACTGCTCTGTCGCTGACGCGAAGCGACCAGGGCATTGGCGAAGGCGCCCCAACCCAGCGCGGGCAATGGCCAGAACACCGGCTTGGCCAGCACGATCAGCAACAGGCAGACGAAGTTGATGGAGAAGGCGAACACCCACCGGGCATCCCGCGCTCCGACGAAAAGCAGGCGATAGGTCGAGCCGAGGAAAGCGACGACCGTCAGGCCGAGATAGAGCACGAAGCCCAGCAGCCCATAATTGACCCAGGCCGAGAGCATGCTGTGGGCATACCCGCCCCTTAACTCGGCCGAGCTGATGTGACCGCCGAAGCGACCCAGCAGCGGATTGGCCAGTATCTGCTCGGTGGCACGCTGGCCCAGGTTCTGCCGCGCCAACCAGGAGCTGGTGCCCGACAGGTCGAGCACCTGCAGTTGGCGACTCCCGGCCAGCGCCTCGAACTGACTGACCACCACGGCGATCAGAGCGGCGATGACCGCCAGCAAGGTCAGCATGTACTTGACGCTCATGCCCGCCCACAGCAGCAGCAGTACCAGCGTCAGTGCAAGAAAGGCGTACAGCTCTGAGCGCGCGCCCAGCACGAACATGACGAAGGCCCCTAGCACGATCAGCCCGGCCCGTACCACGGCGCGTTCGCTGATCGCGATCAGGAACACCAGCAGCACCAGAGCGCTGCGCGCATAGCCCTGATAGGTGGAGACGTTCTCGCCGCCCTCCTCGACCATGCGCCGGGCAAAGAACATCCACTGGCCGGTGGTCGCCACATGGAACAGCAGGTAGCCGGCGATCAGCGCAAAGGCCAGCCAGAAGGCGCGTGCCAGCCGTGGGGAGTCCAGCGGCACGCGGTATCCCATGATGAACAGCACCAGCCACAGCACCAGTGTCTCGATGGTCTGGATCAGTGCCGCACGCATGATGCCGCCGCCCACCAGGCCATAGTTGGCCACCGCCCACAGCAGCACATAGGCGAAGAACGCGAAGGTCAGCAGTGCATAGCCGCGGGTCGTGCTCAGCAGCATGTGGAGCTGGGAAGACAGCAGCGCACAGTAGACGACGAACAGCATCACCGACACCACGCCGAACAGGCCGCCCAGCAGCGCCGGGATCATCCCCATCGCCACCAGGGTGTGATAGAGGATGAAACCGGGAAAGAGCACGAAGAAGCCAAGCGCCGAAGCGCGCTTGGTCAGGGCATCACCGGAAAGGACCATGAGCGCTACCCCGGCAACTCAGGCATCCAGCACGCGCTGGTAGAGCGCCCGCTGAGCCGAAGTGGTCAACTCCGAGTTGTGCCACAGCAGGGTGAAGGTGCCCCCCACCGCGCGGCAGCGGGCCTTGAGCCGGCTGAAGCACTCGAAGGCCTCCTCGCCCACGCCGAGCCCCAGGTAGAGCGGCGAGATCACCGAGGCCTCCATGGCGATGAGCGGGCGGATACGCAGCGGCAGCGGCTCGCCCTTGACCGGATCGAAAGCGGGATACTCGAAGCAGGTACCGCAACGGAATCCGGGCGCTTCGGCATAGCCCAGCGTGGTGTCGTAATCCAGCCCCGCCTGAACGTAGCCCTGCAGCGTCAGCGGCATCTGCCAACGCAGATAGTGCATGCGGCCGCCCCACTGCTCCTGCTCGATGCCCTCCTCGGCACACACCCGGCGCAGGCGCTCGGCTTCGTTGGCCAGTTCCTTGGGGTTGCGGAAGGTGTGATAGCTGGGATGCAGGCCGACCTCGTGACCGCGCTCGTGTATCTGCCGCATCAAGTGACGCATGGCCGGATGCTCCGGCTCGTAGTCGGCATCCTTGCGCGGATCGGTACGCCCGCAGATGAAATAGAAGGCACTGGTCAGGCCGTGGCGCTCGGAGACGTTCATCAGCCAGTCGAAGGTATTGAGCGGATCCAGCGGGTGCAGCCGAAGCCGGGTGCGCAGGCGCACCCACGGCGCCACCAGCAGCGCCTGGGGCCGTCGGTTGCGCAATACGTCGCCGGCAATGGCGCGCGCCAGACGCACGTCATGGGCGAAGCCGTAGCGACTGGGACGGTCGACGTCGTGGGTCGGGCGTTGAGTGAAGCGGTGCTGGCGCAGCACCGCCCGGGGCCACTGACAGCGAATCACCTGACCCAGCACTGCCAGCCATTCGTCGACCACGGGCCGATCGATGTAGCCGTGGCGGCCGGCATGGGAGGCGCTGGCGGGAAAACGGCAGTGACGGTCGAGCACCTGAGCATCGACTTCTTCCTGGCGTGACAGCATCCAGAAGGTCAGGCCGAGAATGTCGTAGTGAACCGCCAGGCCGCCCGCCACCGGCTCGACCAGGGGCCGCGGCAGGCTGGCCGCGCCCGGTGCCGGCAGCGGCATGTCCAGCGGCGCGCTGAAACCTTCGCTCGTCGCGTCCCACTGGGTATGGGGCAGCTCGCCGCCGCTCAGATAGAAGCCCGGCTGCAGGCGGTCGAACAGCACGTGGCCTGCCTCGCCTGCGTGACGCAGATAGAGCCGCTCGGGGCCGTCGCGCTCGAGCCGCAGCGGTACGCCGAAGCGCTCGTGCAGTACCTGCTCCAGCCAGGCCAGCACCGGCTCGCCGGCGCTGGATGCAGCAGACGAATCTTCCGGCAGGCGCGCGGCTTCCAGCGCAGCCTCCTGCCGGGCCCGGGAATTCCCGTCGTAGAGTGCGGTCATCTCGTTCACTTGGATTCCCTCTTCATCATTGTGCGGGCCGTGACGTACGCCTCACGGGCCAACTGACGGATCCCTCGCCGACTGATCGAGTAGTGGCACACCAGTCGCCCGCCCCAGGCCTCCTTCATCTCCGCCACCGGCGCGATGTTGGCACCGATGAAATCGAAAACGCTGCAGCCCCGGCGGTCGAAGAACTCCAGCGCCTCCTCGGCCACCAGGTTGTTGACCCCATCCTTCATGGCCTCGGTCTTCATGCCTGCCGACCAGGCCAGGGCGTGGCCGCCCGGCTGGAACAGACAGACCCGAGTACCCATCGCCTCGCCCTCGGCGTTGCGCGCCAGGAAGCAGACGAAATGCTCGGGTCCCATCAATTCGGCCAGACGCGCCAGCTCCTCGGCATCGAGGCGGTAATCGAAGCCCTTGCGGGATTCCGGCCCGGCCAGGCATGCGGCCACGGCGACGTAATCCTCGGTGGTCTCGCAGCGATAGCCGAGCCGGCGGCACTTGCGCGCCTTCTTGCGCGCGCTGGGGTCGATGGCTTCCTCCCGGCTGGCGATGTCGAGGTGATAGGTGTAGCGGGGTCGCGCCGCCATGTTGGCCCACTCGAACGGACGCACGTCGTCCGCCACCGAGGAGAGCGACAGGCTGCCGCCGAATTCACACTGCTGCAGATGGTCCGCCAGGCGGGTCAGCGCCAGCCGCTTGCGCCGGTTGCGCGAGGCGGGCCGCTCGCTGGCGCAGTGGAAATCGATCGGCAGATGCGGGTTGCGCGGCGGCGTCACCAGACGCCCCTGCCGATTGCGATAGAGCACCGTCTCGAGGCGCCAGGCGTCGCCCTTCTCGGGCGTGAGCACCAAGGGCTCGGCACTCAGCCCCCAGCGCTGTTCGTTGAAGCGGATCCATCCGGGATGAAACAAAGGATCGTTGCGCATGTACGGCTTTCCTTTTCGTACTCAGCCTAAGGCCCTGTCTCGAGCGGTGCGGCAGGTGCTGGGGCTTCGCGATAGTCGTCGTCGAAGTCGCAGACCAGGTAGAAGCGCTGCTCGCCCGTTGCCGTATCGCGATAGCGCTCGACGATACGAAAGCCGAGACGCAGGCTTGGTTTGAGTGACGCGATGTTGTCGGCAGTGATACGCGAGGAGTAACCGCGCACGCCGTGATCGCGAAAGTGCAGGATGGCGCTGCGCCGCAGCTCGGTGGCCAGCCCACGACCGCGGTGCGCCGGATGCACACCGCTGAAGCTCGAGTGCACCCTGCCCTCGGCCAGGTCACGAGGCGTGAAGCCATAGAAGGCCACGCCTACCACGCGTCCCTCTATGTCCAGAGCCACCACGCCGAGACGGTCACCCGCCAGCCGATAGAGCCAGCGCCGGGGCAGATCGAGAGGCTTGCCGTCATGCAGCTCGGCATACAGCGCCAGCGCTTGGTCCAGATACATCCGCTGCATGCCGCAGAGCCGGTAGGCGCCATGGCAGCGCAGAGGAACGGCGCGGTAACGGCGAACCTGGATGAGATTGCGTCCGAGCAAGCCAGCGGCGGCCAGACCGACACGCAGGGATCGAGTCAATGCATTGAACGCCATGGCTCAGCCGAACCTCTCGAGGAACATCTGGGCCGCCACCCCGTTGTGGGAGTAGCCCTCCGAGCGCAGACGCTCCAAGGTCTCGGGCGGAAAGCGCCCGGTAGAGGCCAGTGTGTTGCCCTGGGACAGGCCGGGAATCATCCGCTTGAGCAGACGCTTCATGTGCCTTCCGGGACCGCGACGGAAGGCATCCAGCCGGCTCAGCCGGGCGCGCATGCTCTGGCGCGACTGCTGCGCCGCATTGCCCAACGGCGCCTTTTGCCCACTGACTTCGGCGAAGAGGTTCTCGACGAAAGTGACATAGCCGGAACGGCGCTCCAGCCAGTGCCGCGGCACCGCCTGCCAGAACGCCATGAAGTCCCGTTCGTAGAGCGGCATCCACCAGTCGTGACCGTAGAACTCGAAGCAGCGCACCGAGTTGATGATGAATTTGGCCTGACGTTCCTGCCAGCCGAACAGGATGAACTGGCGAATGAACTCGTCGGGGTCCAGCGCCTCGTCCAGGGTGTAGTCGAGTGCCAGGCGGGGCCGTACTCGCTCCTCGAAGAGCGCCTTGCCCTCCTCGCTCGCGTTGAGCAGGAAGTGCCGCTGGCGAATCGCTTCGCTCAGCTCGCCTGCCTCCATCAGCCGCCCTGCGCGCTTGGCCTCGAACACGCTCGACAGCAGGAAGCCCGTCACGCAGCAGTGACCGGGCACGAACAGCGAGCCCGGCTCGACCTTGTCCTGCTCGGTCAGCAGCTTCACGGCCAGCCAGTCCTGCATGTTGGCGATACCGTTCCAGCCCGAAGCCCACTGCTGATAGCGCCAGTACTCCTCGCTGTCGGCCACACCGCTCCAGGCCGACTGGCTGTACTCGACGAAGGTCCAGGGCAGGCCCAGGCTGCGCGCCACCTCGCGGCTCACCTTGGCTTCGCGATTGTCGCGATGGCCGTAGGCATAGGTGAGCACCTTGGGGTACTCGCAGCGTGCCAGCAACGTGGCGATGAGCCGTGAGTCGTAGCCGCCGCTGAGCGGTACGACGATGGTGCGCCCGGCTGCCATCCTGACCATTTGCTCGCAGGCCTCTTCCACCACCTCCTCGAGCCGGATCAGGCGCCGGTTGTCGTCGCGGTCCGACATGCCGTAGTACTGAAAGCGGAAATAGCGCTCCAGCGAGAGCGTCAGGCCGAGGTCGGAGTCGTTGACGATCAGCGCCTCGCCGGCACGCAGCTGCTTGACCCGGCGATACAGCGTGTCGCCGCCGGTGACGTAGCCCGCCAGCTCGAAATCGGCCCTGGCATCCGCATCGATGCGCTCTTCCCCGACCTGTTGCCGGACCCAATCGGCATCGTCGCTGAGGAAGACGTTACCGGCGTCGACCCCATAGAACAGCGGAATCGAGCGCACCCGATCCACGGCCGCCACCAGGTGATTGCCGACCTGGCGCACCATGGCGTAGAACCCGCTGAGATCGCTCATGCGCTTGCGCCAGCCGGCAATCCCCTCCACCTGATCGAGCTGCTTGACCGCTCCGCCTGAAGACAGACGATGGCCGTTCAGCCAGACGGCGCCCCGCACGAAGCTGCGGCCGCCCGAGATCTCGCACTCCTGCCAGCGGGGGGAAGTGAAGTGACACTGTATCGAACTCATTGGTACGCCTTACGGAACAGAAGGAGATAACGGATGCCCACCAGAACGGCGCTGAGCAGCAGCGCGGCGCCCCAGGGCAGCCATGTCGGCGCCAGCGTCGCGACGACGATCAACGGCGCCAGCAGGGCCAGGCTCATCGCCAGCGCAGTCAGCGTGGACAGCGCCAGACTGCCCGGCCGGTTGCCGGTCAGTCGGGCAATCCAGGCGAGGAAGCCAATCCAGCACAGGGCACTGCCCAGCGAGAACAGCGCCACCGTCAGCAGCAGATCGTTGGCCGCCGCGCCAATGGCGATGGCCGCCACCCGAACCATGAGCAGCACGGTCTGGAAGACCAACCCCTGTCCCTGTCGCTCGAGCACCGTGAACAGATGGCTCAACGGCGAGGTGACGAACACCAGATAGAGCCATGGCGCCATCCAGCGGGCGAACTCACCGGCCTCACGCCAGCGCTCGCCGAATACCAGCGCGAACAGCTCCGGCCCGCTCAGCACCAGCACGATGGCCGGCGGCATGGCAAGCTGGGCCAGCACGCCGTGCACCCTGGCGACCAGCACACCCAGTTCGCCGCGGCGATGCGCCTCGGCGGCACTGGCAAAGAACACCTTGCCCACGGCCTCACCGATCAACGTCATGGGCATGGCCAGCACACGGTGAGCCAGGGCGTAGAGCCCTGCCGCCACCGGGCTGAACAGGGCTGCGAACAGCAACGGCGGCAACTGCTTGCCCAAGGTGTTGAACAGGCCCGACCAGGTGGAAAACAGCGGAAACTTGCAGTAGCGCCGCGCCACCGCCCACACCTCGGCCGGCGTGACCCCGTGCTGGCCGACTGCACGCAGCGCCGGACGCGCCAACGTCAGCGTGCCGGCCCCCTGGCCGGCGGCATGACCGAGCAGCAGCCCGGCCCCGCCCAGGGGGCTGGCAAGGAGCTGAATGGTCAGCAGCGCCAGGGACTGCTTGATGCGGGTCGCGGCGATGGCTGAGAAGGCGCGGGTCCGCACCGCCCAGTGGCTGACGGCCTGATAGCTGCCGGCAAAGGCCACACCGAGCGGCAGCAGCCACAGCCACGGCGCCAGCGCAGGCACGCCCAACAGCTCGGTCAGCCGCCTGCCGCCCAACGCCACCAGCAGCAACGCCGCCAAGGTGGTCAAACACACCACCACCAGGCTGAGCGCCAGCACTGCCGACGCCTCACGCTCGGTTTCGGGCAGCGGAATCGCTAACTGGTAGCGACCGCTGGCAACGACGGTAAAGAGCGCCAGCAGCCCGCCGTATACCGCCAACAGGCCGAAATCCTCCGGCGCGTAGAGGCGGGTCAACAGCGGCGCGGCCAGCAGCGTCAACAGCTGCGCCCCTGCCGTGCCCCCTACCAGCACGCTGACGCCACGGGCGAAGGCATGGGTCGGCAGCAGCTTCCTTGCCGGTACGACGAGCCGATTCAGCACGTGTTCGCTCTCCCTGACCGGCGGCTCATGCCACCGCCTCTGCCAACGCCGCAACGATGCGCTGCTGATCCTCGGCCGTGAGGTACGGATGCATCGGCAGGCTGATCACCCGGCGCGACGCCCGATTGCCGATCGGCAGGTCGACGCCCGGGTCGGCCACCGCCGGCTGCTTGTTGAGCGGAATCGGATAGTGAACGGCGGTAGGTATGCCGGCCTCGGTCAGGCGTGCAATCACCACTTCGCGATCGTCGACTTCCACCGTGTACTGGGCGTAGGCGCTGGTGTTGTAGGGCGCCACATGCGGCACCGTGAAACCATGGCTCTGCAGCAGACGGCCATAGCGCTGGGCCACCTGCTCCCTGAGCAGCAGCTCCTCGTCGAGGATGTCGAGCTTGGGCAGCAGAATGGCGGCCTGCAGCGTATCCAGCCGGCTATTGATGCCGATCCTGACGTGGTAATAGCGCCGTCCCTGGCCGTGTCGGGCGATCTGGCGCAGCACCTTGGCCAGCTCGTCGTCGTCGGTGAACAGCGCGCCACCGTCGCCGTAGCAGCCCAGCGGCTTGCTGGGGAAGAACGAGGTGGTGGCAATGCTCGACAGGCTGCAGGAACGCCGCCCGCGATAGGTGGCACCGAAGCTTTGGGCACCGTCCTCGATCACCGGGATGCCATGGCGCGCGGCGATCTCGTTGATGGCGTCCATATCGGCGCACTGGCCATAGAGCGAGACCGGTATGATCGCGCGGGTGCGCGGCGTGATCGCCGCCTCGAGCTTGTCCGGATCGAGCAGGTAGGTGCGCGGGTCGACATCGACGTAGACCGGGCGTGCGCCCAGCAGCGCGACCGTTTCGGCGGTGGCAATGTAGGTGAACCCGGGGGTGATCACCTCGTCACCGGGGGCAATCCCCAGCGCCATCTGCGCGATCTGCAGCGCGTCGGTGCCGTTGGCGCAGGTGATGCAGTGGCGCACGCCGACATAATCGGCCAGCCGCGCTTCCAGCTCGTCCACCTCCGGGCCGAGAATGTACTTGCCATGCTCGAGCACGTTGCGGATGCCGGCGTTGATGCGCTCGCGAATACGCACCTGCTGGGCCTTGAGGTCGATGAATTGCATGTGTCCGTTGTCCTTAACGCGTCCGTTGTCCTTAACGGTAGATGGAGCATCCTGCTGCGCCGGGTGACAGGTGAGCGTGCCGCCTTCCAGCCGGTAGCGGTCGCCGGTGTGCGGGCACACCGCTTCACCCTCGCCTTCCAGCGGCAGCTCCAGGCGTTCGCCATGGCGGCTCATCCAGCCCTGCTGACGGGCCGGCACACCCAGCATCAGAGCGAAGTCGGGCACGTCGCGGTTGACCACCGCCCCCGCGCCGACGAAGGCATAACGACCGATGGTGACACCGCACACGATGGTGCAGTTGGCCCCCAGGGTCGCTCCTTCACGCACCAGGGTGTCGCGATACTCGCTCTTGCGGTCGACCGTGGAGCGCGGGTTGTAGACGTTGGTGAAGACCATGCTGGGGCCGCAGAAGACGCCCGCCTCGAGCGTGACGTTGTCGTACACCGAAACGTTGTTCTGCACCCGGCAGCCGTCGCCGATGACCACGCGATTGCCGATGAAGACGTTCTGCCCCAGCGATACGCCGCGGCCGATGCGGGCCCCACCGCATACGTGGACGAAGTGCCAGACATAGGACGACTCACCGATTTCGGCACCTGCGTCGACGATGGCGCTGGGGTGAATCTGCACGCCTGGGTAGCGGTTCTCTTGCGCTTGAGTCTGCATGGCACACCTCACATCAGATGGCGCTTGAGGCAGGGGTGCGCTTCACCGCGCACTGGCATTTCCGGCGCCGCGTTGCGAATGGTATCGACGGTTTCGATGCAGTGACGGGCGCTGTCGAGGCCGAAGCCGCGACCGGCCAGGATCTCCTGGTAAGAAACGGTATGGAGGTCGGTGAAGCCGCCCGAGAACTCGATCTCACGCCCTTCGCACAGGATCGAACGGTAGGTGCGCTGCTCGCCCTGAACGCTGCTCGGCAGGTCGTTGCTGTCGATCGAGAGGAACCAGCGCACCCGCGCCTTGCGGTATTCCAGGAAGCCGGCGGCGCGCTGCTCGTCCAGGTAGTGCACCACGTTGCGCTCGAGATCGCCGAACACGTAATGCAGCATGTCGAAGAAGTGCACGCCGATGTTGGTCGCCACGCCGAAGGACTTGCGCGGATCGCCCTTCCAGCTTTCGTGGTACCACTTGCCACGTGAGGTGATGTAGGTGAGCTCGACGTCGTACTTGTCGTCACGGGGCATGGCAGCCACACGCTCCCTGAGTTCGAGAATGGCCGGATGGTGGCGCAGCTGCAGAATGTTGAACACGCGCCGTCCGGTCTCCTGCTCCACCTTCTCCAGCTCGTCGAGCAGCGCCGGCGTGGGTACCAGCGGCTTCTCGCAGATCACGTTGCAGCCCAGCCGCAGGCCGGCGGCGATGTGAGCATGGTGCAGGTGGTTGGGCGAGCACACCGACACGTAGTCGAGCGCCGTGTAGGGATCGCGCTTGCGCTGCCAGGCACTCTCGAGGAAGCGTTCGAACTCGGTGAAGAACTCACTCTCCGGCGAGATCGAATCGATGATGCCTACGGAGTCGTTGACGTCGTAGGCCATGGCCAGGTGGTTGCCGGTCTCCTTGATGGCCTTCATGTGGCGCGGAGCGATGTAGCCGGCAGCACCGATCAGAGCGAAGTATTTCATGGCGTTTACCTGTGGGTTGGACATGGATCAGGCCTTGATCACCCGCTCGTCGCTCTCGCCGCGGTAGATGCCGCGGGTGTCGACGATCAGGCGGGCATGGGCACGGATCATGTCGTAGTCGAAACGATCATGGTCGGTGGCGAGTATCACGGCGTCGTACTCGGCCAGGGCGGCCGGCGACAGCGGTACGCTCTCGAGATCGAAGTGATGCTCACGCATGGGCGGGAAGGACGGCACGTGGGGGTCGCTGTAGGCCACCTCGGCGCCACGGTCGCGGATGCGCTCCATGATGAATACCGACGGCGACTCGCGCATGTCGTCGACGTTCTTCTTGTAGGCGATGCCGAGTACCAGCACGCGGCTGCCCTTCAGCGCCTTGCCACACTGATTGAGTCCCTCGATCAGCTTGTTCACCACGTATTCGGGCATGGCCTGGTTGATCTCGCCCGACAGTTCGATGAAACGCGTGTGCAGGCCATACTCACGCGCCTTCCAGGTCAGATAGAAAGGATCGATGGGAATGCAGTGCCCACCCAGCCCCGGCCCGGGATAATAGGCCGTGAAACCGAACGGCTTGGTGGCGGCGGCATCCACCACTTCGAAGATGTCGATGCCCATGCGGTCGGCGACGATCTTCATCTCGTTGACCAGGCCGATGTTCACCGCACGATGGATGTTCTCGAGCAGCTTGGTCATCTCGGCGGCCCGGGTGGAGCTCAGCGGCACCACCTGGTCGATGGCAGGACGATAGAGCGCCACCCCCACCTCACGACAGGCCGGCGTATGCCCGCCCACCACCTTGGGGATGGTACGGGTCTCGAAGTCGGGGTTGCCCGGGTCCTCGCGCTCCGGCGAATAGACCAGGAACAGCGACTCGCCGACCTTGAGCTCGCCCTCTTCGACGCGGGGCAGCAGCTCCTCTTCGGTGGTGCCGGGATAGGTGGTGCTCTCCAGCGAGATCACCTGGCCTTCACGCAGGTGCGCCTTGAGCGCATCGACGGTGTCGATCACGAAGCTGATGTCGGGCTCGCGGTACTTGTTGAGCGGCGTCGGCACGCACAGGATCACGGCGTCGGCCTCACCCACACGGGAAAAGTCCGCGGTGGCTTCGAAGCCGGTATCCCGGGCCTGGGCGATCCGCTCGCTGGCAATGTGTTCGATGTAGCTGCGCCCGGCGTTGAGCTTCTCGACCTTGCCCGCATCGATGTCGATGCCCAGCACCCGGTAGCCGATCTCGCTGTAGCGCAACATCAAGGGGAGCCCCACATAGCCGAGCCCGACGATCCCGATCACGGCATCCTTGCTCTCGAGCCGGCCAATCAGACGATCTTTGATAGTGGTCATGACGCTTCCATGATTTTCGAGTGGTAGTGATCGGCGCTCGTGCCGGCCGCGCGAACGTTGCGGCACCTCGGCCTTACGCCAGGGAACGGCCCGCCGCCGCGGGCCCGGACAGAGACCCGCACGCAGCCGGCGCTCAGGTCTGGGTGGTCTTGTAGGCGTAGTGGTAATAGCCATAGCCGTAGCTGGTGGCGGCCTTGCGTTCGATGGCGTTGAGAATGCCGCCCTTGACCGTGACGCCGCTGCTCTCGAGACGCCGAATGGCGACATCGACTTCACGCGGTGGGTTGAGGCCGAAGCGCGCCACCATCAGGCTGGTGCCACAGCGATGGCCGATGATGGCGGCATCGGTCACGGCGAGAATGGGCGGCGTGTCCACGATCACCAGGTCGAAGCGCTCGCTCAGAGCATCGAGCAGCTTGCCGAAACGCTCGCTCATCAACAGCTCGGCGGGGTTGGGCGGCGCCTTGCCGCGAGCCACGTAGCTCAGCCCGTTGATCGGCGACTGGCGTATCACCTCATCGAGCTCGGCCTTGGCGGAGAGCACCTCGGAGAGCCCACCTTTGCTGTCGGCGTCGAAGGCGGTATGTACATGGCCCTTGCGCATGTCGGCGTCGAGCACGACGACACGCTGACCTCCCTGGGCAACGACCGCGCCCAGGTTGATACTGATGAAGCTCTTGCCGATGTTGGGGCTCGGCCCAGTGATCATGAGGCGGTTGTCGGTAGCCTCGAGCATGGCGAAATGCAGCGAGGTACGCAGGCCACGCAGGGCCTCGACGGCGGTGTCGTCGGGCGCATTCTGTGCCAGCACCCCACAGGCCACGCTGCGCCCCCGCCGCCGGTTGTTACGCTTGACCCTACGCACCAGCTTTTGCTGATCGTCGGACAACGGCACGGTGGCGTACACCGGCAGGCCCAGACCCTCGAGCTGATCGGCGCTCTCCACGCCGCGATTGAGGATGCTGCGCACGATCACGAAAGCCACCGCCAGGAAGCCGCCCACCAGGGTGATCATCACCACCGTCACCGGCTTGCGCGGCTCCACCGGCCCAGGCTGAGCCACGGCGTCGTCGAGAATGCGCACGTTGCCCACCGTACTGGCCTTGGTGATGCTCATCTCCTGGATCTTGTTGAGCAGCTGCACGTAGACCTGCTGGGTGACCTCCACGTCACGCGACATGCGCAGGATCTGCTGCTGGGTCTCCGGCAGCGCATGGATGCGATCGTTGAGCCGCTCGCGGTCGCGCTCCAGGTTGTTGCGCTTTTCCATCATCGCCGCGTACAGCGGGTGCGAGGAGTTGTAGCGCCGACTCAGCTCCGCCTGCTCCATCTCCAGCTCGCTGAGTCGCGAATCGAGGTCCACCACCCGGTCCAGCACCGAGCGCGTCTCGATGTTGAGGTCGACGCTCTCGTGCTCCATGCGGAAGGCGTTGAGGGCATCCTCGGCCCGCGCCAGCTCGGTACGCACCTCCGGCACCTGTTCTTCGAGGAAGATCAGGCTCTGCTCCGCCTCGGCACTCTGTCGCTCGACGTTCTGGGTCAGATAGATCTGGCCGATCACGCTCAAGGTGCGCTGAGCACGGCGGGGGTCCTCGTCGAGCAGCGTCATGTTGAACACGCCGCTGTCGCGACCGCGCTGGGTGACGCTGAAGCGTCCGCGCAGCTGATTGATGGCAGCCAGACGCGTACGCCGCACCACGGTGAACTCGGCTCCTTCGGCGGCCTCCAGTTCCGCCACACGCAGCTCGATGCCGCCATCGTCGAAGTGCTCCGTTGCACCGACACGGCCTTCGCCAAGCAGCGTTTCACCTTGGTACAAGCGATAGCTGCCGCCTTCGCCCGCCACCAGGCGCAGCGCCCGCCCCAGCCACTCATCATCGACCCGCAGCTCACCGACATTGAGATACTCGCCGGCCCACACGCTGCGCCGGGAGAATCCGGGCCGCTCCATGCCACGGCGTACCAGAAAGTCGCCGACGAACGGGAAACGCTTGGGTGTCACGGAAATGTCGAGCCTCTCCTGATCGACGGCCTGCCCCAGCACCATACGAGAACGCAGGATTTCGAGTTCGGCATCGGTTTTCGGCTCGTCGCCGAGGAACGAGCGCACCTCGGCCAGCGGGTTGCTGAGCCCGGTCTTGCCCTCCACCTGAACGAGGGCATCGGCACGATAGATCGGCGTGGCCAGCTGCACGTGGATCACGGCAGCCACGGCGAACAGCGCCGTCACCAGCATGATCAGCCACTTGTTGTCGAGCAGGACACCAAGCAGCCTGCCCAGATCGATATCGTCATAGCCCGGGCGCGAGCCCGTCTTGCTCTCTTTCACCATCTTGGAATTCCTGGTGTGAAGGTGGTCGTTCGCGTCAGCCTCGCGAGACTAGCCAGACCAGACCGACTAGCCAGACGGACTAGCCAGACGGGCCTGCCACAGACGAGCCGCCTCGGTCAGCTGACGATGTACGCGCACGAAGACCTCTTCGTTCCTGCGATAAGGGTCGGGGATGTCATCCCCGTCACCCGCCACGCCGGGCAGCCAGCGCCCGAAGCGCATGGTCTTGCCGGTGGCAAAGGGAAAGCGCTCTGCGACAGCCATGCGCTGGCCCTCGCTCATCACCAGAATCAAGTCGGCCTGCCTGACCATCTCGGCATCGATCTGACGTGCGCGGTGCGCGGAGAGATCGAGCCCATCGGCCTCGGCCAGCCATGCAGCGGTAGCATCGGCCGTGTGACCGACCAGCGCCCCCAGGCCAGCGGAAGCGATCCGGTGCCCGGGCAATGCCTGGGCGAGCAGCGCCGCCCCCACCGGACTGCGGCAGATGTTGCCGGTACACACCACCAGAAGGTCCTGAAACATTGCTTGCTCCTACTCGCCGATCCGTTCCAGCTCACGCCCGGTGCGGGTGGTCTGGTAGATACTGCTGACGGTGGGCAGGATCTGACGCACCACGCGGTTCCAGCGGCCCAGCGGTGTCGTCGTCACGTAGATCACGTCGGTGGGCTCGAGGGCGAACTCGGCGCCCAGCATCAGTGCCGTGGCATTGCGGGCGTCGAGCTGATACACCGTGGCCAGCTTGTCGCTCTCCTCCGGCGCCCGGCGGATGACGAAGATCCCCGAGGCGTTGGCATTGCCCTCGTTGATGCCGCCGGCTTCGGACAGTGCATCGGTCAGCGTCAAGCGGTTCGCCCCCATGGCCAGGCTTCGCGGCTCGCGCACCTCGCCCATGACATAGACCTTCTGATCGCTGTTGTCGGGAACGTGGAGCACGTCACCGGCCCGCAGCAGCAGGTTGCGGTCGAGCCGGCCACGGTTGAGCATGTCATGCAGCGAAAGGCGGATCTCCTCACCATCCCGGGTCAGCAGCACGTCATGCCAGTTGGCGTGGTCCGCCAGACCGCCGGACTGACTGATGGCATCGAGCACGGTCAGCGGCACGTTGCGGATCGGCAGCGGACCGGGGTCGGCTACCGCACCGGTCACGTTGACCCGCTGCGAGTTGTACTGGGCGACCTGCACCTCGACCTGCGGCATGGCCACATAGGGCTCGAGGCCGCGGGCGATGACGTCACGCACCTCCCGCACTGTGCGTCCCTCCACGGCGATCCGGCCGATGAAGGGGTAGAAGATGGTGCCGTCGCTGTGCACGGTGTTGCCCGACTCGGCAGCGCTGCGCTCCCCACCGGCGGGGATGGTCAGCTCCGGATGGCCATAGACGATGACGGTGAGCACATCGCCCTTGCCGATGTAGTAGTCGTAACCATCGATGTCCTGCTGCAGCGCCTCGCCGCCCCTACTGAAATCTTCGACTTGCCGACGCTCCTGCCGCAGCGCTCGCACCAGGCCAAAGGTGATCGGCTCGATGTCGACCAGATCGTCGATGGGCGCTGCGTCCGTGCGATAGTCGATGTGGCCACCGGGGGCAAAGGCGCACCCCCCCATGAGCAACACGCTGCAGGACAAGAGCACACGGCTCATTCGCGTACGCAAGGAATAATGCTTCATTGACTGTTCTCGCATGGCCAAATTAACCCGCCCTGCCCATTTGACTTTTATTTGTCTCGAATTTGTCGCTTTAGCGAGCCTCTATATGTCTCTTATTTTATTCCACCGCGTCTCCATTCAGTGACACAAAGAAGAACAAAGCGGCTTCACGCATATCGACTCATCAATATCGACATGACAGTTTCTCACGACACAGCATGTCTAAATCTAGCGACAACCCCACCCTTACACTGTCGTAAAGATTCCACAAACCTGCCTTCATTTACCGACAACAAAATACACTTTGGCTAGCCAGGACCTTTAATTTCTTGCACTTCTGCAGACACGCTACCGCCACGAAGTTATGCGGCAATCCCCGAGGCCACTACAAGTGATTGATTTTAGATAAAAAATAATCCACAGCATTAGCCGTGGCGCAATGACAACCTAAGAAGCCTAGATGAGGTGCAGGGTCCTCTCGTCCATGTAAGGCGCCCACTTGAGTGAAGGCCAGAATACCTCTTTTTTGGGGCTTGTCATCATCCAAAAGCCAATTTATACATTTTTTTACATTTCTTGTTACTTTAGAAACAGAAGAAAAATCTTGGTTTCTTCAAACACAAAAGGTATTGAGTTATTTATTTCTCCCCATATCCTTAACGCCCAGCACAGACAGGACTCGCCGGCTAATTATCATTAAGTTTTTTTGCATTGCCTGCCCTCGCAGGCAGGCCGGGCAGTCCATCCCGATTTATTCACGGGGTGCACTCTCCGGCCATTCGTCCCGCCGGAAGAGTCCGGCGCAACAAAGGAGAAGGAACACTATGCACTCACTGAAGATGGCCAGGCATCATGCCGCCGCCCTGGCGGGCGTGGCCTTGCTCGCCCTTGCGCCCTTGGCGCTGGCGCAGCAGGCCACATTGCCGCAAGGCACCCAGGGGGCTCCTGGCAACTCGGCCAACACGCCGGCACCTGGCGCCGTTGCCAGCGGCGGACTCGCGACAGGTCGCGGTGCGGCCGGTGCAGCCCCGGGCAATTCCGGCCAGGCGCTTGCCGGCGCCGTGAATCGCGGTGCCGCCGGCATCGGCGTGGTGATTGCCGCCGGCACAGGTACCGGAACCGGAACGGCTACCGGGACGCGCTGATGGGCCGACACAGACGGTACCGAGACTCTCGTGTGCCGAACCAGGACCGCCGCCAGGCGGTCCTGCTTCGATACTCGCTGTGGGTAGGCATGCTGATGAGCCTGACGGCCTGCGCTCAAGGCCAGCTCTCACCGCTGGGAGAGACGCTGCTGGGCAGCCAGCCGGCCCGAGACCTGGAGGAGCGCGCGGAAACCCTGCCCTATGCGTCGCTGATAGCGAAACAGCAAGGCAATCGGGCGCTGTTGATCATGGCGCACCGCACTGGCGAGCACGGACGGGACACCTACTGGCAGGCAGGCGACCGCGCCACGCTGCATCTGCGTGACGGCTTGCCCGTCAGCACGGCTGGCTTCGAGGAGGTGCTGCTGGGGCGCTGGCATTCCGCCGACGATGACCCACAGCGTTACCGGGTGCACGCTCACTGGCAAGACCGCGACGGCCGGGAGTGGCAGGACGTGGCGCAGGCAACGCTCGACTGTGAGCCGCCCGAGCCGGTCGAGATGCCGCTGATTCGAATCACACTCGAGCGCTGCACGGAGCGACTCGACTGGCAGGGCAGCAGCACGAATAGCCGCGGGGTGTTCTGGCGCCAGCCGGGAACCCGGTGGATCTGGGGGGGTGACATGACGCTCTGGCCCAAGGGGCAACGGCTACAGTGGCAGGTAGCACGGCCCTGGTGGAGCGATGCCGAGAACACTGCGAGCGAAGCCGAGCAGGTGACCCTGTTCGACGACGATGCATCGCCGTGACGAAGAGAACGCGCATGACCCGACGTCACCACACCCGCGCCAGCCACTGGCGCATCACCAGCCTGGGCACACTGCTGGTACTGACCTTGTCCCTGGCCGCCAAGGCCGACACGCCGACACTTTCACACCTGTGGCTCGAGCAACCGACGCAGCCCGAGGCGTCTGCCCTTGCCTACTACCTGCTTCGCGTCGACCGTGAAGCACAGCGGCATCAGGGCCTACGGCTTGGGGAAGAGCTGACCACATTGGCCGACTGGCATGCCCTGGCAGGCCATGCGGAAGTCGCGCGAGGGCTGCGCGAATGGCGAGCCCGCATCGAAGCGCTGCAGGCACATCCCAGTCGCACACCGGCTCGAGCCGATCTGGCCGCCTTGCTGGCTTCGCCGCGTCACGACCCCGCGCTGGACTCGCTTGCCGCCGCGGGCACCTGCGCCCTGCCCGACTGGGTCGAGTTCTGGCATTTCGACGGCATCACTCGTCAACGCTGGCAGCCCGGCATGGACCTGCGCGACCTGTTGCACGAGCGCCCCCGGCGCCACTGGTCCGCAGCCGACGAGGCGTGGGTGATCCCGCCTCAAGAAGCCCCTCGCCGGGTTGGCGTGGCGGCGTGGAACGCCGGCAACCTGCCCTTGGCAGCCGGTAGCCGAGTGGTGCTGCTATTTCCCGACCCCGTTCAGGAAGCCGCCTGGGTCAATCGCACCCTGCCCAACTACCTGGCCACACGGCTGCCCAGCGATGCCTGCCGCCCTCTCACGCTGCCGTCTGCCGGGCACACCTCGACTGAGCGAACCACGGCTCAGCAAACCACAGCGGGAGACGCCGCCAAATGAAGCGCCCCACTGCGCATCCGCTGCGTCTCACCTCACTTGCTCTGGCCATCATGGCGACAACGCTGCCCGCCGCTGCCGTCGCCGACTCGACCCAGCCACGCCTGGGCACGGGCCAAGGCGATTTCGGCGGCGTGGGGATCATGCAGACCCCGACGGCCCGCATGGCGCCCTTGGGTGGCTTTGCCTTCTCGATGTCGCGCACCGCGCCTTACCGCCGTTACAGCCTGTTCTTCCAGCCCACCGAGTGGCTCGAAGCGGGATTTCGCTACGTCGAGGTGGAGAATCGCCGCTACCTGGCCGCCCGCGGCGACCGCAACAACCTGGACAAGGGCGTCGACGTCAAGCTGCGTCTGCGCGAAGAGGATCGATACTGGCCGCAGATTGCGGTCGGCGCTCGCGACATCGGCGGCACCGGCCTGTTTGCTGGCGAGTACCTCGTCGCCAGCAAGCGCTGGCACGACTTCGACTTCACGCTGGGCATCGGCTGGGGCTACCTCGGCAATCAGGAGGATTTCACCAACCCCCTGAGCCGAATCGACGACCGTTTCGAGCGACGCTCCGGGTTCACGTCGGGCGGCGACGGCGGCAGCGTGAACCTGGGTAGCCTGTTCAGCGGCCGCAGCGCTCTGTTCGGCGGCATCGAGTATCAAACGCCGTGGCGCCCATTGGTGCTGCAGCTCGAGGTCGAAGGCAACGACTACCAGCGCGAACCCCAGCGCAACCATCAGGAGCAGGATTCACGGATCAATCTGGGCGCTCGCCTGCAGCTCAGCGACAACGTCGAACTCAAAGCCGGCTGGCAACGCGGCAACACCGCCATGCTCGGTATCAGCGTGAGCACCAATCTTGCCGGCGTTTCCCAGCTCAAGCGCGACCCGCTCCCGGCGGAAATCGGTGAACCGCCTGCCGCCAACAGCAGCGATTGGAGCGGACTCAGCGAGCTGGACACCAACGCCGGTATCGGCGTCTACCGCATCTACCAGGCCGACAACAGTGTCGTCATCGAGGGCGAGCCCACCCGCTACCCCTCGCTCGCGGAAAGCGAGTACCGCGCCGGGCGCCTGTTGCACAACCATCTCGGCGATGACATCGACACCCTGCGCTTCCGCTGGCACGAGCGCGGAATGCCCCTGCGCGAAAGCGTTCACGACCGTCACGCCCTCGCTGCCGCCGCCGTCTCCAGCGCCGAAACCGTTGGCTACCGGCACGGCCTCTATGCGCATGCCGGTCATGAACCGGTCCAGGGTGAGCTGCTGCATGACACCACCCCGCGAGGCTTCTCCTACAGCATCGAGCCACAGCTGGAGCAGAACTTCGGCGGTCCCGACGGCTACCTCTACCGCCTCTCGGCCAGCTTCGACAGCGAGTATCGGCTGGGGCGCAACGACTGGCTGTCGGCCACGCTGACCTACACGGTGGACGACAATCTCGACAAGTACCACTACATCGGCCCCTCGGACCTGCCGCGGGTCAGGACCCATATCGGCGACTATCTGGCCGAGACCGACATCGGCATCACCAACCTGCAATACACCCATACTGCCCAGCTCGGCAACGACTGGTACGCCATGGGCTATGGCGGTCTGCTCGAGACCATGTTCGCCGGCGCTGGGGGTGAGTTGCTCTACCGTCCCTTCAACAGTGACGTGGCGCTGGGCCTCGACGTGAACTGGGTCAAGCAGCGGGAGTTCGACCAGCGTTTCGGCATGCGCGACTACAGCACCTGGACCGGCCACCTCACGGGGTACTGGCAGACGGATTTCGAAGACATGCTGGCCAAGGTCAGCGTCGGGCGCTACCTGGCGGGCGATCTCGGCGTCACCTTCGACGTCTCCCGGGAGTTCGAATCCGGTATTCGCCTGGGCGGCTGGGCCACCTTCACCGATGCCGGCAGCGACTTCGGCGAAGGCAGCTTCGACAAGGGGGTCTATCTCTCGCTGCCGTTGGATGCCTTCTTCGTACGCTCCACCCGTCAGCGGGCCCAGATCGCCTGGCGACCACTCACGCGGGATGGCGGCGCCCAGCTGGCACGGCGTCAGTCGCTGTTCGACCTGACCGGGGAGCGCAGCATGGGACGCTACTGGGAGGAACACGCCGAACTGATGCGCTGAGCTCGCCACGAGCCCGGATTGACTGCCTCCCCCAAGGCCTCGACGCGATCTTCGAAATCTTCGAGACCTTGGGGGCCCGAAACGACAAGGGCCACCGCATCGACTGCGGTGGCCCTTGGCAAGATAACGGTATAAATACAGTGTGAAAGCGTCAGCCGCGGTAGTAGCCCGGTGCCACGAAGGGCATCTTGCTCACTACCATCGGCAGGCGCTTGCCACGCACCTCGGCATGAACGGTGGTGCCGATCTCGGCATGCTCGACATCGACGTACCCCATGGCCACCGGCATGCCCACGCTGGGACCGAAGCCGCCCGAGGTCACCCTGCCGATGTGGTGGCCATTCTCGTCGTATAGATCGGCGCCTTCACGCACCGGAGCGCGGCCTTCGCCCAGCAGGCCGACACGCTTGCGGCGGTGATCCTTGGCATCGACCTGATGCAGGATCACATCCGCCCCCGGGAATCCGGCGGGCCTTTCACCGCCATGACGACGCGCCTTGCCAATCGCCCAGACCAATCCCGCTTCCACCGGCGTGGTCTCGGTGTCGATGTCGTGGCCGTAGAGGCACAGACCGGCCTCGAGACGCAGCGAATCACGCGCCCCCAGGCCAATCGCCTCGACCTCCTCCTCCGCCAGCAGCCTGCGCGCCAGCGCTTCCGCCTCCTCGGCCGGCACCGAAATCTCGAAGCCGTCCTCACCGGTATAGCCACTGCGGCTGACCCACACGGGCACGCCCGCCAGCTCGAAACGGCCATGCTGCATGAACACCAGCTCGCAGGCCTGCGGGCAGTGACGCCGCATGACGTCCGCCGCTTTGGGCCCCTGCAGCGCCAGCAGCGCGCGGTCGAGCACCTCGACCCGGTGCTCGTCGTCGAGCCCCATGTCGAGCAGGGCAATGTCCTGATCCTTGCACGCGGCATTGACCACCAGATAGAGGTGATCCCCCGGGTTGGCCACCATCAGGTCATCCAGGATCCCACCTTCCTGAGCGGTGAAAAGCGCATAGCGCTGCATGCCCTGGGGCAGCCCGACGATATCGGCACAAACCAGCGTTTCCAGTGCCTCGGCGGGATTGGGGCCATGCAGAAGGAGCTGTCCCATATGGGAGACATCGAACAATCCGCAGGCATTGCGCGTGTGCTCATGCTCCTTCTTCACACCGAGCGGAAACTGCACCGGCATCTCGTAGCCGGCAAAGGGCACCATCTTGCCGCCCAGTTCGAGATGCAGGTCATACAACGGTGTGCGCTTGAGATCGCTCATGGGGTTTCCTCGTGACATTGGGAGACAGGCTTGGCCAGGCGGAACGAGGCGCCAGCAGCGCCTCGTCGACCGCAGGACCATCACGCCTTGTCGTGATCGAGATCCTCGCCCGGCAACACCTCCTTGCCGTCGAAGTAATCGCGCGTGACCTTGAACACCACCGGTGACAACAGGGCCAGAGCGATCAGGTTGGGAATGGCCATCAGGGCGTTGAAGGTGTCCGCCATGAGCCAGATGAAACCGAGCTGCGCCATGGCCCCCAGCGGGATGGCCAGCACGAACAGCACGCGATAGAGCATGATCGAGCGGGTGCCGAACAGGAACTGGAAGCACTTCTCACCGTAGAACGACCAGCCCAGGATCGTGGTGAAGGCGAACACCGCCAGCGCCAGCGAGACGATCTGATTGCCCCAGCCAGGCAGTGCCGCATCGAAGGAGAGCGCCGTCAGCGAAGCCCCCGCTTCACCCTCGATCCACACCGTGGAGGTCAGGATCACCAGCGCGGTGATGGTACAGACGATGATGGTGTCGATGAAGGTCCCGAGCATGGCGATCATGCCCTGGCGCACCGGGTTGCGGGTCTTGGCCGCCGCGTGGGCGATCGGCGCGCTGCCCAGGCCCGCCTCGTTGGAGAAGATACCGCGTGCCACCCCGAAGCGAATGGCGGCCATCACGGCAGCCCCGGCGAAGCCACCCACCGCCGCATGCGGATTGAAGGCGTAATAGAAGATCATGCTGAAGGCCTCACCCAACTGACCGGCGTTGACCACCAGCACCACCAGGCCGGCCGCGACATAGGCGATGCCCATGAACGGCACCAGCTTGCCGGCCACCTTGGCGATACGCTTGATGCCGCCGAGAATCACGGCCCCTGCCAGCACCATGATGGCAACGCCGGTCAGCCAGTGCGGAATCCCGAAGGTCGAGTCGAGCGCATCGGCAACGGAATTGGACTGCACGGTATTGCCGATCCCGAAGGCCGCCACCGCGCCGAAGAAGGCGAAGGCGCCACCCAGCCACAGCCACTTCCTGCCCAGGCCGTTCTTGATGTAGAACATCGGCCCGCCGACATGGTAGCCGGTGCTGTCGGTCTCACGATAGCGCACCGCCAGCACGGCTTCGGCAAACTTCGTCGCCATGCCCACCAGGGCGGTGATCCACATCCAGAACACCGCGCCGGGGCCACCCAAGGCAATGGCCGTCGCCACACCGGCGATGTTACCGGTGCCGATGGTGGCGGAGAGTGCCGTCATCAGAGCGTTGAAGGGCGAGATCTCCCCTTCGGCTTCCGCCTTCTTGACCTCGCCCGCTACCGGCTTGGCATCCCGCCCCTGCCACATCAGCTTGAAGCCGGTACCCAACTTGCGGATGGGCATCAGTTTCAATCCGAGCTGCAGGTAGAGACCCACCCCCAGCAGCAGTATCAGCATCAACGGACCCCAGACCACGCCGTTGATGGCCTCGAATATGGTTGTCAATGTTTCCACGAACGCTTCCCTCTGTTGTATGGAGTGTTATAAGGCATCTCACCATCTTCAAGGCGTTTCCCCGAAGGATCCTGTAGTGAGACGGCGTACCATAGCGGAAATCGCCAGGAATGCACCAGCTCACCGGAATGGTGCCTGCATTCTGGCCGTCAACGCTTGTTGGATACTAGATTAACGCTTGTTTCGTATCGGAAACAACGACCGGGCACGATCCGTCACCTCAGTGACCTTCTACCCTCGCCGCTGCTCGGCAAACACCTGCTATAGCGTAGTGAGCCACACCGCCGCTGTCGAACGGCTTCACGGCCTGGCTGCGCATCCGTACGCCTCGGTGGGACTGGACGTTCGCGGCTGCAGGCGCCACGCTATCCATGCACGCCGCCCTGACAGCGGCGTCGAGCGGCATTTTCAGACTCGCAAAATGCCAATAATGGCGTTAGCATTCACCCAGCCAGAAAACCTTTTTCTTATAGGAAATCATCATGAGCTCGATTCCTGCCAATCTGCGCTACAACGACAGTCACGAATGGGTGCTGGACAATGGCGACGGTACCGTCACCATCGGCATCACCGATCACGCTCAGGAAGCCCTCGGCGACGTGGTGTTCGTGGAACTGCCCGAGGTTGGACGCACGCTGGAAAAGGGTGAAGAGTTCGGCGTGATCGAGTCGGTCAAGGCCGCTTCCGATCTCTATGCGCCGCTCGCCGGCGAGATCGTCGCCGTCAACGAAGCGCTCGAGGATGCTCCCGAGACCGTCAATGAAGCTCCCTATGAAGGTGGCTGGATCATGAAGGTCCGCGTCGAGGACGCAGCAGCCGTAGAGGCCCTGCTCGACGCCGAAGGCTACCAGGCCGTGGTCGACAGCGAAGCCTGATAGCAACGCACCGATGCTTCCCGGCCCTGCGGCCGGGTTTTTCCCAGCGCCTGCACTTCCATTCAACGTACGGGTTTTTCCATGGCTTACGATAACCGCCGCCTGGCCGAACTGGCCGATCATGACGCCTTCATCCGTCGCCACAACGGCCCCGGAGCCGAAGATGTTGCCGCCATGCTGGCGGCGCTCGACATGGAGAGCCTCGAAACGCTGATCGAGCGCACGGTACCGGCAGACATTCGCCTGGGCCGCGAACTCGACCTCGACCCGCCGCGCAGCGAAGCCGAGGCGCTGGACTACCTCAAGCGCCTGGCGCGTCAGAACAAGGTGTTCAAGACCTACATCGGCCAGGGCTACTACAACACCCACGTGCCGGCCGTGATTCAGCGCAACGTACTGGAGAACCCCGGCTGGTACACCGCCTATACCCCCTATCAGCCCGAGATCGCCCAGGGCCGCCTGGAGGGCCTGCTCAACTTCCAGCAGATGGTCATGGATCTCACCGGCATGGAGCTGGCCAACGCCTCACTGCTCGATGAGGCCACCGCTGCTGCCGAAGCCATGGCGCTGTGCCAGCGGGCCAACAAGAAGTCGAAGAGCAACGCCTTCTTCGTCGCCGACGACGTGCTGCCGCAAACCCTCGACGTGGTGCGCACCCGTGCCTACTACTTCGGCTTCGAACTGATCGTCGGTCCGGCCGAGAGTCTGGCCGAGCACGACGTGTTCGGCGCCCTGCTGCAGTACCCCGGCGAAAGCGGCCGCGTTCACGATCTCGCCCCGCTGCTGGCCACCGCCCGCGAGCGCAACGTGATGACCTGCGTGGCAGCCGACATCATGAGCCTGGTGCTGCTCAAGGAGCCGGGTGCGCTGGGCGCCGACATCGTGGTCGGCAACACCCAGCGTTTCGGCGTTCCCATGGGCTACGGCGGCCCGCATGCCGCCTACTTCGCCACCACCGACTCGCTCAAGCGTTCCATTCCCGGACGCATCATCGGCGTCTCCCGCGATGCCCGCGGCAACACCGCCCTGCGCATGGCGATGCAGACCCGCGAGCAGCACATTCGCCGCGAGAAGGCCACCTCCAACATCTGTACCGCCCAGGCCCTGCTGGCCAACATCGCCGGGTTCTACGCCGTCTATCATGGCGCCGAGGGTCTCACCACCATCGCCACCCGCATCCATCGTCTGACCACCATCCTGGCCGTTGGGCTGAAGGAGAAAGGCGTGCGCCTGGCGCATGACAGCTGGTTCGACACCCTGCGGCTGACCGGTGTCGATGCGGGCAAGATCCACGGTCGCGCGCTGACCCACGAGATCAACCTGCGCTATTTCGAAGGCGGCGACATCGGCGTCAGCCTCGACGAGACCACCACCGCTCACGATCTCGACGTGCTGTTCGACGTGCTGCTGGGCGAGGAGCACGGGCTGTCGATCGCGGCGCTGGACGAGCGCATCGCCGCCGAGGGCATCAGCGGCATACCCGCTACCAGCCGTCGTGAGTCGGCTTTCCTGACACACCCCAACTTCAAGCGCTTCCGCAGCGAGACCGAGATGCTGCGCTACCTCAAGCGCCTGGAGAACAAGGACCTCTCGCTCACTCACGCCATGATCCCGCTGGGCTCATGCACCATGAAGCTCAACGCCACCAGCGAGATGATCCCGATCACCTGGCCCGAGTTCGGCCAGCTGCACCCCTTCGTGCCCCAGGAACAGGCCGTCGGCTACAAGCAGATGATCGACGAGCTGGCGGCCTTCCTGGTCGAGATCACCGGCTACGACCACATCTCGATGCAGCCCAACTCCGGCGCCCAGGGCGAGTACGCCGGCCTGGTCGCCATTCGCCGCTACCAGGCGGCCCAGGGCGAAGGGCACCGCGACGTCTGCCTGATCCCCAGCTCCGCCCACGGCACCAACCCCGCCTCCGCCGCCATGGCGCAGATGAAAGTGGTGGTGGTGGAGTGCGACAGCAACGGCAACATCGACCTCGACGACCTGCGTGCCAAGGCCGAGAAGCACAGCGAGGCGCTGTCGGCGATCATGCTCACCTACCCCTCCACGCACGGCGTGTTCGAGGAAGGGATTCGCGAAGCGTGCGCCATCGTTCACCGTCATGGCGGCCAGGTCTACATCGACGGCGCCAACATGAACGCCCAGGTCGGCCTCTCCCGTCCCGGCGACTTCGGCGGTGACGTCAGCCACCTCAACCTGCACAAGACCTTCTGCATCCCCCACGGCGGCGGCGGCCCCGGCATGGGCCCGATCGGGGTCAAGGCGCACCTGGCGCCCTACGTCTCCAACCACGTGGTGACGCCCATCGCCGGCGTCAACGAGAACTGCGGCGCGGTCTCCGCGGCGGCCTTCGGCAGCGCCTCGATCCTGCCGATCTCCTGGGCCTACATCAAGATGATGGGCGCGCGCGGCCTGCGCCAGGCCACCGAGCTGGCCATCCTCAACGCCAACTACATCGCCCGGCGTCTCGAGGCGCACTACCCGGTGCTCTATCGCGGCGTCAACGGCACCGTGGCCCACGAGTGCATCATCGACATCCGCCCGCTCAAGAGCGCCTCGGGCATCAGCGAGGAAGACATCGCCAAGCGCCTGATGGACTACGGCTTCCATGCCCCGACCATGTCCTTCCCGGTGCCCGGCACGCTGATGGTGGAGCCCACCGAGTCGGAGTCGCGCTACGAGATCGACCGCTTCTGCGATGCCATGATCGCCATTCGCGAGGAGATCGCCCGGGTCGAGCGCGGCGAGTGGCCGGCCGACGACAACCCGCTGGTGAATGCACCGCACACCATGGCCGACCTGATGGATCCGGCCTGGGAGCGCGCCTACTCCCGCGAGGTCGCCGCCTTCCCCTCGGAAGCGGTCAAGGCAGCCAAGTACTGGCCCGCGGTCAACCGCGTCGATAACGTCTTCGGCGACCGGCAGCTGATCTGCTCCTGCCCCAGCATCGACGAATACCGCGACTGATACATTGTCGTAAAGCACCACGCAAACGGCCCGCCAATGGCGGGCCGTTTCGTTGCCTGCTTCCGCGCCGGGTCAAGGCAGCGAGGCGATATCCCCGTGACCGAAGCGCTCGCGCATGCGCTGCTCGCGGAACCCTTCGAGCAGGCGCGCGTAGCGGCGGGGAATCTTGGTCCCGGTGCGGCTGACCAGATGCAGGGTTTCGTGCTCGATCACCGGCAGATCGAGTTCCTTGACCTGGCGCTGCCAGGGCGAGGTTTCCAGCACCAGCCGCGAAACCACGGTGAAGCCGAGACCTCGCGCCACGGCGTCGAGCACCATGCCCACCTCGTTGGTGAAGCCCTGGCGGCGAAACTGACTCATGGAGCGAAACTCGTCGGGAAAGTTGCTGCGCAGCAGCGCGCCGGCGTGATTGACCCCGTCGGAGTAGTTGATGAAGCCGATGCCCATCAGCTCGGTGAGCGAGGTACCGGCAAAGTCCGCCGGCACCACCAGGCACAGCGGCTCCTGGTGCCACAGGCTGCAGTTCAGCTCCGGGTGGCGGATCGGCTCGGTGACGATGCCCAGGTCGTGACGCCCGGCCAGCACGTCCGAGACGATCTCGTGGCTGAAGGCGAAGCTGTAGCTGACCGTCAGCCCCGGCGACATCTGCTGCTGGCCGAGAATGTAGGGGTAGAACATCAGCCCTACACTGCCCGGCGAGGCGATGCGGCACTCGCCGGTGTCCAGCGCATCGTCGTCCAGGGAGTGGCGAAACTGCTCGTGTTCGGCGAACAGCCGCAGGCCGTAGTCGTAGGCCCTGCGCCCGGCCTCGGTCAGCGTGAAGCGCCGGCCCTGCCGCTCCAGCAAGGGCTTGTCGAGATACTGCTCCAGCTTGCGCACGTGCTGGCTGACCCCGGGCTGGGTCATCTCGAGATGGCGCGCAGTACGCGTGAAGCTGCCCGTTTCGACCAGGGTGATGAAGGTGCGAAAGTACTGTGCGTTGAACATGGCGATCGCTTGCAGGGACCAAGGCCGGAAACCCTCATCCTACCACCCCTGGCCCAGCCACGCAGCGCTGCGCCACTGCGGGCAGCGTGATAGCATCGAATGACGACTCGATGACAGGCAGCAAGCCGACACCACAAGGATCGTTTCATGCCAGACACCATCTCCACCATCGTTTCACCGCTGCGCAGTCTGGAAGTGCTCTCGCAGCATGAGGTCAATCGCCTGCGCGACACCTCCAAGGCCGGTTTGCACGACCTGCTGCGGCGCTGCTCACTCGCCGTGCTCAGCTCCGGCAGCATGACCGACGACAGCCTGGTGCTGATGGAGACCTATCACGACTTCGACATCGAAGTGATCCAGCAGGACCGCGGCATACGCCTCAAGCTGACCAACGCCCCCGCCCAGGCCTTCGTCGACGGCAAGATGATTCGCGGCATACGCGAGCATCTCTCCTCGGTGCTGCGCGACATCGTCTATGTCTACAACGAGATCCAGCAGCATCGTCGCTTCGACCTCACCACCGGCGAAGGGACCACCAACGCGGTGTTCCATATCCTGCGCAAGGCCGGCACGCTCAAGCCAGGACGCGACCCCGGCATCGTGGTGTGCTGGGGCGGCCACTCGATCACTCGCGAGGAGTACGAGTACACCAAGGACGTGGGCTACCACCTGGGCCTGCGCGAACTTGACATCTGCACCGGCTGCGGCCCCGGCGCCATGAAGGGACCGATGAAGGGTGCCAATCTGGCCCACGCCAAGCAGCGCATACCCGACGGTCGCTATCTGGGCATCTCCGAACCCGGCATCATTGCCGCGGAGGCACCCAACCCGCTGGTCAACGAGCTGGTGGTGATGCCCGATATCGAGAAGCGTCTGGAGGCCTTCGTGCGTCTGGGGCACGGTATCGTGGTGTTTCCCGGCGGCGTGGGCACGGCGGAAGAGATCCTCTACCTGCTGGGCATTCTGCTTCACCCTGACAACAGCGACATGGCCCTCCCGCTCATCTTCACCGGCCCGGCCAACTCCGCTGACTATTTCCAGCGTATCGACGAGTTTCTCGTCTACACCCTGGGCGAGGCGGCGCGCAGCAAATACCGCATCATCGTCGACGACCCCGTCGAGGTCGCCCGCGCCATGCGCAAGGGCATCGACAGCGTCACCGAGTTCCGCCGCGCCCACCAGGACGCTTTTCACTACAACTGGCGGCTCACCATCGCCCGGGAATTTCAGGAAACCTTCGTGCCCACCCACGAGGCGATGGCCGGCCTGGCACTGCACCGCAGCCAGCCGGTGCACGATCTGGCCGCCAACCTGCGCCGGGCCTTCTCGGGTATCGTGGCCGGCAACGTCAAGGAGCACGGCCTGCGCGCCATCGAGGCCCACGGCCCCTTCCAGCTGCATGCCGAGCCGGAACTGATGCGCCGTCTGGACGAGCTGCTCGGCTCCTTCGTCGCCCAGGGCCGCATGAAGCTGCCGGGCCAGGAGTACGTGCCCTGCTATCGCCTGGTATGACACTTGGCCGGCAGGAAGTGGAAGCAGAAGTAGAGCACTAGAGAAAGAACAACGGCGCCCGCCAGGGCGCCGTTACGGACGTAGCTCGATCGTGCTAGGGAAGCGCTGAACAAATCGGCGAGCGAGATGAAGCGCAAGGCGCACGGAGCACAGGAACCGGAGCATATGGGGTATATGTGAGGATTCCGAGCACCGCGCAACGCAGCGATTCGCTCGCGCAGGCATTTGTGCAGTGTTTCCTAACGGGCAGGGCGCCACCACAGCAACACCGCATGCAACAGCAGCCCAAGCGTGGCGCCGTGCGCGATCAGCAGCTGCCAGCTGATCCAGGCCGTGAACAGCGCATGCCACAGGCCCATCAATGCCAGCCCTGCCAGCAGCGCCAACAGCAGACGCTTGCCCAGTTGCGGCAGCCGGCGGCGTTCGTCGGCATCCAGCATGCGCCAGTTCAGGAAGGCCACCACGGCCACCACGACCAGCGCGATCGAGATCAGCGACAGGCGGTTACCGTAATCGCCGGCGATGAATCGCGGCACGGTGGCGAGCATCAATATCAGCAAGCCCGCCATCAGGCTCAGTCGTTCGGCAGTCGGCTCGGCATTCATCTCAAGCCACCTGCAACTGCTGGTCTTCGATCCACTCCTCGACCCAGGGCAGCGCGGCATCGTCGGCCATGAAGGTCTCCATGGCATCGATCTCCAGCCGTTCCCCCAGCCGGGTGGCCCCAAGCCCTTCGAGCATTTCGTCCAGCCGGCGCCCGGCCCCGCAGAAGGTGTCGCCGTAGGAGCTGTCGCCCATGGCGATCAAGCCGTAGCGCACCCCCACCAGCGACGGGCTTCGCTCATCCAGGGCGCGGGCAAAGGGTACGAAATTGCCCGGGAAATCGCCGCTGCCGGTGGTGGAAACGCAGAACAGCACCAGGTCGGGCCGCTCTTCGATCAAGTCCTCGAGCGTGGGCTGCTCGAGAACCGCGGTTTCGTAGCCGGCATCCTTGAACAGCGGAGCGACTTGTTCGGCGACATCGAGGGCGCCGCCATACATGGTTCCTACGAAAATCTTCAGCATTGGCATGTCGGAAATAGACCTGATTCATTCAACCGATACGTTCGACACGAGTTTACCACGTGTCGGCGAGTTGGCGCCGAACGCCACCGCCCACCGTCACCAAGCGACAGGTTGTCGCAGGCGGCTCGAAAGCTGGCCACGTATAATGTTCGGTCTCTGATTCGAGGAGGCGACATGCTGGAAGCGCATACGTTCGAAGCCTGGGTCACCCCGCTGTTGATCGGCGGCCTGATCCTGTTCATGGGCTTCATCATCTGGGACCTGGCCAAGCAGTCCCAGGCCGGCCGCTTCGGCACCCTCATGCTGTTCGTGGTACTCGGCGCAGGCATGATGGGTTACATCTTCAAGGTGGTCATCACCTGGCTGATGGAGAGCGGCGGCGGGGTTTGAGCTGACCGGAAAGCATCCAATACCCCAAGCATCGAATACCCTAAGTATCCAATACCAAGATGCCACCCCTCGGGGTGGCATCTTGGCGATGGCGTTTCATCAACTGGGGGCCGGACCTTCGTAGCGCTCGACCTGACTCTTGAGCTTCTGGCCGGGCCGGAAGGTTACGACACGACGCGCCGAGATGGGGATCTCCTCTCCCGTTTTCGGATTGCGCCCCGGGCGCTCGCGTTTGTCGCGCAAATCGAAGTTACCGAATCCCGACAGCTTGACCTGCTCGTTCTCGCGCAGGCAGGCCCGGATCTCTTCGAAGAAAGCCTCTACCATGGCCTTGGCTTCACGTTTGGTCAGCCCCAGCTCGGCATTGAGATGTTCGGCCAGTTCCGCCTTGGTCAACGCTCCCATGTCATCTCCTCAGAGTGGCGGTCCAGCCCGCCGCCGTCATGGCCTCCGGTTCGTTCGAGCACTCACCCGCGCAGCTCGGCTCCCAGATGCTGATGCGATTCGGCGACGATGGCATCGACCAACTGATTGATTTCCTCGTCATTCAGCGTGCGCGAAGGATGCTGCCAGGTCAAGCCCAAGGCAACACTCTTGCTCCCTTCGGGCACCCCTTTGCCCTGATAGACGTCGAACAGACGCAACTCCTGTAACCATTGTCCTGCGCGCTGGCGTACGCAATCGAGCAGCGCCTGCACGGGTCGCCCCTCGTCAAGCAGGAAGGCCAGGTCACGGCGCACTTCCGGATAGCGCGACAGCGGCTCGAAGGCAGGCAGGCTGCCATGGGTGAGCGCATCCTGACGCACCTCGAAAAGATACACCTCGGCCTTCAGGCCAAGCTCGGCCTTGACGGCGGGATGCAGCGCGCCGATCCAGCCCACCGGTTCGCCACGGAACACCACCCGCGCACACTGGCCGGGATGCAGCGCCGAGTGCTCGCCCGGCTCGAAGCGCCAGGCATGCTCCTCGCCGCCCAGGGCGATGAGGCTCTCCAGGTCGCCTTTCAGATCGAAGAAGTCGACCTTGTCCCGGCTGCCGGCCCACCCTTCTGGAAGGCGCTCGCCGCAGACCAGCGCGCCGACCATGGGCGTCTGGTCCAACTCGTCCAGATCGCCGCGGAACACGAGCCCCGTTTCGAACAGGCGCACACGGGTCTGCTGACGGTTGAGATTGTACTCCAGCGCACGGATCAGCCCCGGGAACAGGCTCGCCCGCATCACGGCCAGATCGCTGGAGATGGGGTTGGCCAGCCGCGGAGAGACCGCATCCGGCAGCAGCGCCTGCTGCAACTCGGGAGCCACGAAGCTGTAGGTGACCGCCTCCTGATAGCCCCGCGCCACCAGTTGACGCCGCAGCCTGGCGAGGGGCGTGCGCGCCTCGTTGTCGGGACGCAGCGCCAGACGGGCCGCAGGACGGCGCACCGGCAGCAGGTTGTAGCCGTGAATTCGCGCCACCTCCTCGATCAGGTCCTCCTCGATGGCGATATCGAAGCGCCAGCTCGGCACCTTCGCCTGCCATCCCGCCTCGGTCACGGTAACTGCCATACCCAGCCGCTCGAGGATCTCCTTCACCTCGGCCGAGGGCAGTGCCTTGCACAGCGCCTGCTCGAGCCGCGCGGCACGCAGCGTGACTTCACGCTCGGCCGGCATGTGGGCATCGCTGATGGCTTCCACCAGCGGCCCCGGCTCGCCGCCGGTGATCTCGAGCAGCAGCGCCGTGGCACGCTCTACCGCGTCACGGGTAAGGCGCGGATCGACCCCACGCTCGAAGCGATGCGAGGCATCGGTGTGCAGCCCGTAGGAGCGCGCCTGTCCGGCAATCGCCAGCGGCGAGAAGAAGGCGGATTCGAGGAAGATGTCGCGGGTCGTCGGGCCGACCCCGGAGTGCTCCCCGCCCATCACGCCGGCGATGGCCAGCGGCCCGCGCTCGTCGGCGATGACCAGGGTCGAGGCACCGAGCGTGATCTCCTGGCCGTCGAGCAGTACCAGCTGCTCCCCTTCCCGCGCCAGACGCACGACCACCGCGCCGTGCAGATTCTCACGGTCGAAGGCGTGCAGCGGCTGTCCCAGTTCGAGCATGACGTAGTTGGTCACGTCGACTACCGGATCGATGGAGCGCACGCCGCTGCGGCGCAGACGCTCGACCATCCACAGCGGGGTGGCGGCGGTGACGTTCACTCCCTTGATCAAGCGGCCGATGTAACGCGGACAGCGCTCGGCATCCTCGACCCGCACCGGAAAGGTCTCGTCGTGGCTGGCAGCGACCGGCTCGACGTCGGGCTCGGTGACCGCCAGCCGGTTGAGCACGCCGACTTCGCGCGCCAGCCCTTTCAGGCTCAGACAGTCGCCGCGGTTCGGTGTCAGATCCACCTCGACGGTATGGTCGTCGAGCCCCATCCAGGCGCGAAAGTCCTCGCCGGCAGGGGCATCGGCAGGCAGCTCGAGAATGCCCGCCGAGGTCTCCTCGGCAAGACCCAGCTCAGAGGCGGAACAGATCATGCCGCGGGATTCCACGCCGCGCAGCTTGGCCTGTTTGATCTTGAAGTCGCCCGGCAACACTGCCCCGACACGGGCAAACGGCACCTTCTGACCGACCGCCACGTTGGCGGCACCGCACACCACCTGCACCGGCTCGCCGCTGCCATCGAGCACCTGGCACACGTTGAGCTTGTCGGCATCCGGATGCTGCCGCTTGTCCACTACCTCGGCCACCACCACACCACTGAAGGCGGCGGCAACGGGCTCGACGGCATCCACTTCCAGACCGGCCATGGTGATCTGGTCGGCCAGCCCTTGTACGCCCAGCTGCGGCGACACCCACTCACGCAGCCACTGTTCGGAAAATTTCATGGTCAATCCTGTATTCGGCCGAAGTTCATGTCCGCCTGGGCTCGGCGCCCAATCAGGCGAACTGGCGCAGGAAGCGCAGGTCGTTGTCGAAGAACATGCGCAGATCGTTGACGCCGTAACGCAGCATGGCGAGTCGCTCGGCGCCCATGCCGAAGGCGAAGCCCTTGTAGCGCTCCGAGTCGATGCCCGAATGGCGGAACACTTCCGGATGCACCATGCCGCAGCCCATCACTTCGAGCCAGCCGCTGTGGGAGCAGACCCGGCAGCCGTCACCGGAGCACATCACGCACTGGATATCGACCTCGGCGGAGGGCTCGGTGAAGGGGAAGTAGGAGGGACGAAAGCGCACCGACAGGTCGTCGCGCTCGAAGAAAGCGTGCAGGAAATCCTCGATGGTGCCCTTCAGATCGGCAAAGCTCACGTCCTCGTCGACCAGCAGCCCCTCGACCTGATGGAACATCGGCGTATGGGTCAGGTCGGAGTCGCTGCGGTAGACCCGCCCCGGGCAGACGATACGGATCGGCGGCGCCTGATTCTTCATCGTGCGCACCTGAACCGGAGAGGTATGCGTGCGCAGCAGACGCGTGGCGTCGAAATAGAAGGTGTCCGCCATGCCTCGGGCCGGGTGGTGGGCCGGAATGTTGAGCGCCTCGAAGTTGTGATAGTCGTCCTCGACCTCAGGCCCCACGGCGACGTCATAGCCGATGCGGCTGAACAGCCCTTCGATGCGCTCCAGGGTCAGGGTGACCGGATGCAGGCCGCCGTTGGTCTGGCCGCGCCCCGGCAGCGTCACGTCGACGCGCTCGGCGGCCAGTTGGGCTTCCAGCGCCGCCTTGGCCAGCGCCTCGCGGCGGGCATCGAGTTCCTCGGTCAAGGCCAGCTTGGCCTGATTGATGCGCTCCCCCGCTGCCGGACGCTCATCCGCCGGCAGCTTGCCGAGCCCCTTGAGCTGAGCGGTGATCTCGCCTTTCTTGCCAAGGTAGCGTACCCGCAGCTCCTCGAGCGCCGCGATGCTGTCGGCGGCCTGAATGGCTTGACGGGCCTCGGTGACCAGTGTTGGTAGATGGTCCATCCGTTGAGCTCCGAAGTCGTTATCGTGCTGTTGACGCGTCAGTGTGCGTCGTAAAAAAACAGGGGAAGAGCGGCTGCTCTTCCCCTGCGACGGTCTGGCATCGACCGGGCCGGCCGCAACCGGCCCGACACCCGAGACAATGTCACTTACTGGGCAGCCTTGGCCTTCTCGACGATGGCAGCAAAGGCAGCCTTCTCGTGAACGGCCAGATCGGCCAGCACCTTGCGGTCGATCTCGATACCGGCCTTCTTCAGACCGCCGATGAAGCGGCTGTAGGACAGGCCGTGCTGACGGGCACCGGCGTTGATACGCTGGATCCACAGCGCGCGGAACTGACGCTTGCGCTGGCGACGGTCACGGTAGGCGTACTGACCGGCCTTGATGACAGCCTGCTTGGCCACGCGGAAAACGCGCGAACGGGCACCGTAGTAACCCTTGGCCAGCTTGAGAACCTTCTTGTGACGACGACGTGCGACGACACCACGCTTGACACGAGTCATGACTTTCTCCTGACGTTAAAGTAGGGCAACCAGAGGCTCAGAGATTCGGCAGCATGCGCTGAATCAGTGCCTTGTCGGCGTCGTGAACCTGCTTCATACCGCGCAGTTGACGCTTCCGCTTGGTCGACTTCTTGGTCAGGATGTGGCTACGAAACGACTGCTTGTGCTTGAAGCCGTTGGCCGTCTTCTTGAAGCGCTTGGCAGCGCCGCTGTTGCTCTTGATTTTCGGCATGAGACTAACTCCGCTCGAGATTTTTCAGAAAACCCGGGGCCGACGGCCAGCTGTTGCCGACCGTCCGTCTGACTGGCCTTCGGATCACTTCTTCTTGGGGGCAATGATCATGATCATCTGGCGCCCTTCCATCTTGGGGAAGGACTCCACGGTCCCGATCTCCTCGAGATCCGCAGCGATCCGCTCCATCAGCCTGCGGCCGATGTCCTGGTGCGCCATTTCACGGCCGCGAAACCGCAGCGTGACCTTGCCCTTGTCGCCACCTTCGAGGAAGCGGATCAAGTTGCGCAACTTGATCTGGTAATCCCCCTCGTCGGTGCCAGGCCGGAATTTGACTTCCTTGACCTGAATCTGCTTCGTCTTCTTCTTCTGAGCTGCCTTCTGCTTCTTCTGCTCGAAGACGAACTTGCCGTAATCCATGATCTTGCAGACGATCGGATCGGCATTGGAAATCTGGACGAGGTCAAGACCGGCCGCTTCAGCTCGCTCAAGCGCTTCGCTGGTAGGCACAACGCCCAGCTGCTCGCCGTCGCTGTCGATCAGGCGCACCTGATCCTCGGTTATCCGCTCGTTCATTGGGGGGCGCTTGTCCTGAGGACGTCCGCGCTGGCTGCTTCGCTTGATCGTTCCGTCTCCGTTCCGGTAATTGACGATGTCGCTGCCGACCTGTCTTTCCCCACCCGGGCTTACAGGCCTTCCGCCTGCACTTGCTCGATGAAGGCATCGACGGTCATGGTGCCCAGGTTTTCACCGGTGCGCGTACGCACGGCAACCGAGTCGGCTTCGACTTCCTTATCCCCCACTACCAGGAGATAGGGAACCTTCTGCAACGTATGTTCGCGGATTTTAAAGCCGATCTTCTCGTTCCTCAAGTCCGCCTTGACGCGAAGGCCAATTTTTTGCAGGCGCCGCTCGAGTTCCAGCGCATAATCGCGCTGCGCGTCGGTGATGGTCATGACCACCGCCTGCTCCGGCGCCAGCCACAGCGGCATGGCCCCGGCGTAGTGCTCGATGAGGATGCCGATGAAGCGCTCGAAGGAGCCCAGAATGGCCCGGTGCAGCATCACCGGCGTCTTGCGCTCGCCGTCCTCGTCGACGTACTGGGCGCCCAGGCGGCCCGGCAAGTTGAAATCGAGCTGCAGAGTACCACACTGCCACACGCGATTGAGGCAATCGCGCAGAGCGAACTCGATCTTGGGCCCGTAGAAGGCGCCCTCGCCCGGCTGCAGCTCCCACTTCAGACCAGTGGCGTTCAGCGCCGCCTCGAGACCGGCCTCGGCGCGGTCCCACAGCGCCGCCTCGCCCATGAAGTCGTCGGGACGGGTCGACAGCTTGAGTTCGACATCGTCGAAGCCCAGCTCCTTGTAGACCTTGAGCGTCAGCGCGATGAAGGCCTCGGCTTCGCTCTGGATCTGCTTCTCGGTACAGAAGATGTGAGCATCGTCCTGAGTGAAACCACGCACCCGCATCAGGCCGTGCAGCGAACCGGAAGGCTCGTTGCGGTGGCAGCTGCCGAACTCGGCCAGGCGCAGCGGCAGGTCGCGATAGCTCTTGAGCCCCTGATTGAACACCTGCACGTGGCAAGGGCAGTTCATCGGCTTGACCGCGTACTCGCGCTTCTCCGACTCGGTGGTGAACATCAAATCGCTGTAGTGCCCCCAGTGGCCGGACTTCTTCCACAGCGAGAGATCCACTACCTGGGGCGTGCGGATTTCCTGATAGCCATGCTCGATCTGGATCCGGCGCATGTACTGCTCCAGCGCCTGGTACAGGGTCCAGCCGTTGGGGTGCCAGAACACCATGCCCGGGGCCTCTTCCTGCAGATGGAAGAGGTCCATGCGCTTGGCCAGCTTGCGATGGTCGCGCTTCTCGGCTTCCTCAAGACGCTGCAGGTGGGCCTTGAGATCCTTCTTGTCGCCCCAGGCGGTGCCGTAGATACGGGTCAGCATCGGCTTGGTGGCATCGCCGCGCCAATAGGCGCCGGCCAGCTTGGTCAGCTTGAACGCCTTCAGGTGCCGGGTGTTGGGCACGTGCGGCCCGCGGCACATGTCCGTGTATTCCTCGTGATGGTAGAGACGAATGGTCTCGCCCTCGGGAATCTCGCGCACGATCTCCTGCTTGTAGGGCTCATCGCGGTGCAGGAAGGTAAGCATCGCCTTGTCGCGATCGACATACTCGCGCACCACGTCGTAGTCGGTGTCGATCAGTTGCTTCATGCGCGTTTCGATGGCGGCCAGATCGTCCGGCGTCACCGAGCGGCCGAAATCGATGTCGTAATAGAAGCCGTCATCGATCACCGGACCGATGGCCATCTTGGCTTCCGGATACAGCTGCTTGACCGCATGCCCGATCAGATGCGCGCAGGAGTGGCGGATCACCTCGAGACCTTCGGGGTCGCGGGCGGTGATGATGGCCACCTCGGCGTCATGCTCGATGAGGTCGGCGGCATCCACCAGCTCGCCGTCGATCTTGCCGGCCACGCAGGCCTTGGCCAGCCCGGGACCGATGGACTCGGCCAGCTGCATCACGCTGATGGGTTCGTCGAAAGTTCTCTGACTGCCGTCCGGCAGGGTCACGATGGGCATCGAAGGGTCCTTTGCGCAGTGGTGATCCATACCAGGGATCACGTGTCGCGGTTGATAGCAGATACGAAAAACGGGTCGTCAGCGAGACATGCAGCCCACCCACTACCTTGGGCGATACGGGTGCCGCATTCATCGGCCCCGCTGCAGGTCACGGCGACCGACAAGACTACCAGAATAGCCCCTGCTTGCGCCATGGCGAGCATCGCCTGGGCAGATGAAAGGGACACAGACGCGACAGGGGCACCCGAAGGTGCCCCTGCTGATGACGGTACTGGAAGCTCGTCCAGCGCCAGGCATCAATCCCAGTTCAGGATCTCGACGCGACGGTTCTGTGCCCGTCCTTCGTCGGTATCGTTGGTGGCAACCGGGCGCTCTTCACCGAAACCGCGAGTGGTCATACGATTCTCGGCGATACCGCGTGAGACGAGGAAGTCACGCACGGAGTTCGCACGACGCTCGGAGAGGCCCACGTTGTACTGCGGGGAGCCCACGGAGTCTGTGTGGCCTTCGATGCGCACGCGCAGGTTGGGATTCTCGCGCAGCGTGGTCGCCACCTGATCCAGGGTCTGATAGGCACCCGGACGGATCTCGGCGGAATCGAAGGCGAAGGTGACTTCGCTATCGAGCGTAACCGGCTCGAACTCGGTGACCGGAGCCGGCTCGGGCTCGGGCATCGGCTCGGGCTCCGGCTCGGCAACCGGCTGCGGCGGCGGGGTACGATCGGCACACAGCAGAGCGCCGATGGCAGAACCAGCCACGGCTCCAGTTGCAGCACCAGTCTCTTCATCAGAGCTGCTGCTTGTCGCATAACCGATGCTGCCACCGATCAGGCCACCGGCGATACCGCAGACCACGGGCTGCTGGTACCAGGCGGTACCGCCTGCACCGGTGCCGGCTGCCGCGGTACCGCCCGCGCGCTCACCGCCCCGCTGAAAATCCGTGGCACAGCCGGAAAGGCCGAGTACCAGAGCTGAACCCAACAGCAAGCCAGTCGTTGATTTTTTCATTGCAAGACTCCTTCTTGATTTTCATCTCGGGCTGCACGAAACGCGAATTTCCCGATGGTCAGGACACTCATTGACCCAACGGCTTAAAGTGTAGGCCTTTATCGGCCTCGCTCAAAGCGCCGCCTCACTCCTTTTCCTGAGTCATTCTGCCATTTTCTGCCAGTAAACACCCGGGGAATGGCCATGTTTGGCTTGGCGGAGCGCCCAAGGCGCTGCCAACATACCGCGCTGTAAAGCCTTTGTATAGATCTTAATGCAGTCTTCCGGGCCAGTCTCGGCGAAACTTGAGCACTTCCTGGGCCGCCGCGAGTACCGGCTGACGCCACTCCGCCTCGACCTCGAGACGCTCGCGATCCTCGCGCATGCGGTCGCGGGGCGCCAGCTCCTTGCGAGCGGAGTGCGTATGCAGGTGCTGGGTACGCGCATGGACCTCAGCGAAAGCCTGAAAGTCGGGTCGCTCGAGCAGGCTCGGATCGAGAATGTCGAGCAGCAGCTTGCAGCGCCATGCCCCTTCGGTGATGTCGACCTGCTCCTGCAGCAGCGAAGAGGCGACGATTTCGAGATTGGCCAGGCAATTCTCATGAGCACGTCGCAACTCATCCTCACGAAACGCCTCACGCCGCTGCACCTCCTTCCACAAGGTGTAAGCGTAAGCTGCCAGGCCGGCAATGATGGCCAAGCCCACGGCGAGCAAAATCAATGCCGTCGTCGTCGTCATTCAAACTCCAGAAGATGGATTGAGGGCAGCATTGTAACGCAAGCACGAGCACGGAGCAGGCCCGCCCCAGCCTTATTCGATCAGAGCGGGATCGCTACAGGCAATAAAAGGACCATTGATCAAACTCTCACCCCGGTTGTAGCGCAGCGCGTGGCCACTGTGTGGCTCGACCACCGCTCCGCCGGCCCCCACCAGCACTGCCTGACCGGCAGCGGTATCCCATTCGCAGGTGGGGCCGAAGCGCGGGTACAGATCGGCGCGACCTTCGGCAATACGGCAGAACTTCACCGAACTGCCGCAGCGCTCGAGCGTGGCTTCGGGGAAGCGCGCCAGCCAGGCCTGGGTCTGCGCATCGAGATGGGCCCGGCTGACGAGAATACGTGGCGGCCTCTCGACACGCACGACCAGCTCACGGCAGCGGTTCTCGTGCCAGCGCCAGGCGCCGATCCCCTTTCCGCCCATCCACGTCGTGGCCAGTGCCGGCGCGTGCACCACACCCAGCCGCACCACCCCCTGCTCGATCAGCGCCACGTTGACGGTGAAGTCATCGAAGCCGTCGACGAACTCCCGGGTGCCGTCGAGCGGGTCGACCAACCAGTAGCGATGCCAGCCGGAGCGCTCCGCCCAGGCAATGTCGGCCTGCTCTTCGGAGAGTACCGGAATGTCCAGCAGCCTCGGCAAGCCCCGCACCAGGCGCCGATGCGCCGCCATGTCGGCCTCCGTGACCGGGCTGCCGTCGGCCTTGCCAACCATCTCGTAGCGCCTCTCGCGGACGCGCAGAATGTCGCGGCCCGCCGCCTCGCACAGCTCGCGCAGCGCTCGCCCATCGGGCAGCAGCGACACCGCGCCTCCCTTCTCCACCACGCTGCCACTCCCTGTCGCAATGATTCAACAGACCGAAACGCGAGTGCCCGGCACTTGCCGGGCGCTCGAAGTAGAAAAACCACCTGACTTGCTTACGCTACCCAGAGACCAGCATAGTGGTCTAGCAACAGCACGCCGAACACGCCGAGAATGTAGCGAATCGAGAACCAGAATGCCGCCAGCGGCGCGCTGGGGTCGGCTCCCCGCCAGACCTTCCAGTTCCAGTACATGAAGCGCAGATTCAGCGCCATCACGCCCACCAGGTAGACGGCCCCGCTCATGCCGATGACGAAGGGCAGCAGCGTGACGGCCACGGTCAACCAGGCATAAAGCCATATCTGCAGCCGTGTGAACGCTTCGCCGTGGGTCACCGGCAGCATCGGCACACCGGCACGCGCATACTCGTCGCGCTTGTGGATCGCCAATGCCCAGAAGTGTGGCGGCGTCCAGGCGAACACGATCAGTACCAGCAGCAGCGGCTCCGGCCCCAACTGCCCCGTCACCGCCGTCCAGCCCAGCATCGGCGGCGCCGCCCCGGCCACGCCACCGATGACGATGTTCTGCGGTGTGGCCCGCTTCAGGAAGGCCGTATAGATCAGCGCATAACCGATCAGCGATGCCAGCGTCAGCCATGCCGTGAGCGCGTTGACCTGCCACAGCAACAGGATGATACCGGCGATGGACAGCAGCGATGCCCAGCCCAGCGCCAACACCGTCGGCATGCGCTGGGCCGCAAGCGGCCGCTGGGAAGTGCGTAGCATCATCGCATCGAGGCGTCGATCCACCACATGATTGAAGGCCGCCGCCCCACCGGCTGCCATGCCGATGCCGGCCAGGCCGAACACCACCGTGGCAAGGGAAGGCAAGCTTGGCGTTGCCAACGCCATCCCCACCAGCGCGCAGGCCAGCATGACCAATACCACTCTCGGCTTGCATAACGTGAGCAGGTCCTGCCAGCTCCAGTTGGAGCCTTCCAGCTGTGACAGCAGAACGCGCTTCACCTCGCCACGTCTCATCAGCGCGTTAGACATGCACCCACTCCTTGTCCCGTCGTGTTGAATCTTCGGCCGCAACGGCCGACTCCCGCCAGTGCCACACCGCCAATGCCAGCAGCAGCACCAGCGCCACGGCACCGGCCGTATGCAGCAATGCCAGCCACAAGGGCAACCACATCAGCACATTGGCGATGCCAAGCCCCAGTTGAATACCATAGGCGAAGACGAGCCCACCGAGCCAGGGGCGCAGCCGCGCCTCGCGCCAATAGCGCAGAGCCAGCGCTATCAAGGCCAGCCCCAGAACCAGAGCGCCGATCCTGTGTCCCTGATGGATGGCGGTCCTGGCATCCGCATGCAGTTGCCCGTGCAGATAGTTCGGCCCCACCGTCTGGGTCAGATGAAAGCCCTCGCTCCAATCCATCTCCGGCCACCATTGGCCGTTACAGGTGGGGAAGCCCTGACAGGCAATGCCAGCATAGTTGCTCGACACCCAGCCACCCAGCGCCAGTTGCAGCAGCAGACAGAGCATGGCGATGCCCCACAGCAGAGTGAGACGCCGCCTCGCCACGCCGGGTGCCGCAGCCCCCCTGGCAAACCGGCGCAGGCTCAAATGCAGCCACAGGAACAGCAGCAACACTGCCAACCCACCCAACAGATGCAGAGTCACGACCTGCGGCCACAGCTTCAGCGTCACGGTGAAGGCACCGAAGGCTCCCTGCAGCAGAATCACGATCAGCAGAGCGATATTGGTCATCCAAGGGTAGCCGGGACGACGGCGCAACCCTGCCCCCAGTGCCAACAAGGAGATGACCAGCAAACCGAGAGCCGATGCCACGTAGCGGTGGACCATCTCCACCCAGGCCTTGAACGCTTCCAGCGGCGCATCGGGAGAGTGCGCCATCGCCCGCTCGGCATCCGGCACCACCAGGCGCCCATAGCAACCCGGCCAGTCAGGGCAGCCAAGCCCGGCATCGACCAGACGCGTCCACACGCCGATCAGAATCACCACGGTGGTGAAGACGACCCCAGCCAGACTCAACCGCAGCAACAGGCGCAGCCGCGCCGCATCGCGCTGAATGGAAGCATTCGACATCGAAGCACTCTGCATGGTGTGGCTCGGCCTCCCTGATCGGATTATGGTAACTACGCTCAGCGCGTATCGCCGCTACGCTCCGGCACACTGCGCCGGTCGGGATTCATGCGCAGCAGATGACTGAGATCATCCATCACATCGCGCTCGCCGACCTCACGACCATAGGTCAATACCACCTGGCCCCGCGGGTCGAGTAGCCATACCTGCCCAGGCGCCTGCCAGTCAGGCACATCCAGCCACTGCGCGCCGATCTCTCCCGGCAAAAGTTCTCCCGGCAAAGTCTCGCCCGCCCCGCCAATGCGCAACCTCGTCACCCTGGGCGCCTCGCGACCGAGTGCACGATGCAGTCGCCACCAACGGTCGGCGTTTTCTGCGCACGCCACGCTGCAGTCGAAGGCCAACACCCAATCGCCCTCATCCAGGCCGTCCGTAAGCTCCACCAGGGGCCACTGCGCCAGTTGGGGAACGTCCGGTGCCAGCTCGCCATGGGCCGTGCGCTGCTCCGGGATGCCGATGCGCCACTGCACCATCACCCAGGCGGCAATGACCGGCAAGGCGAATATTGCGATCAGTGCCAGCAACTTGAAGCGCTGGTGACGAATTCTCATGGCTTCCTGCAAGGCTTTGCCTCCTCATGTGCATTCCGACCTGCGGTTGTAGCGGCAACACGACGGTCTCTGATCAGCCTGCGCCCGCCCAGCAGCATCACGACCAGAGCGGCCAGCGCCAATCCCCACCATTGCACGGCGTAGCCGACATGCCGGCTGGGCGGCATCACGCTGGGCTGCCACCACGGCTCGAGCAGGCCGGCACCCCGCTCGAGATGCATCCACCCGGCGTGGGCGAAATCCGCCTCCCAAGCCTCCAGCTCGATGCGCTGCAAACGGCTACCTTCACGATTGGGACCGAACAAAGGAGTGCCACTGCCAGCCGCCTGCCAGCGGCCTGCAACGACCACCTCTCCCACGGGAGTTTCCACCTCAGGCGCCTCGCGGCTCGGCCCGGTGGGCAGAAAGCCTCGCTGAACCAGCCACAGCCGGCCATCTTCGGTTCGCAGGGGGGTGAGTACCGCCACGCCCAGTTGACCCTGGTGGGTGCGGTTGTCGAGAAACAGAGTCTGCTCCTCGAGATAGCGGCCACGCAACGTCAGGCGAGTGCCTTCGGGGGGAGTTTCGATAGGTGCCTGCAGCGTTGGGGCGGCGTCGAGACGCGCCAGGTATTCGCGCTTGTCGTCCGCCCGCTCCCACTGCCATAGTCCAAGGAACAAGCCCAATGCGACCAGTGCCGACCAGAACGAGAACCAGATCCTCAGTCGCCACTTTCCGCCCCCCTGACTTCCAATGGAGTGCCCCATGTTCCTCAAAACCCTGATAGCCGTGGTGTTCCTGGCCATGCTGACCAGCCTGGCCGCCGGCGTTGGCTTTCTGCTACGCGACGACTCCAGCTCGCGGCGCCTGCTCGTATCGCTGAAGATTCGCGTCTCTCTGGCCGCACTGCTGCTGGCCCTGCTGTTCTACGGCTTCTATTTCGGCAGCCTGGGAGAGATTTGACCCCAGGCTGCCGGTACTACCCGCCCCATGAGGATACATGGGGCTATTCATCACAGCATCATGTCAGAACACATAGACGAACAGGAACAGCCCCACCCACACCACATCGACGAAGTGCCAGTACCAGCACGAGGCCTCGAAGCCGAAATGGTCTTCCGGGGAGAAGTGATAGCGCATCACCCTGAACAGCATCACGATGAGGATCAGCGTCCCGACGATGACGTGAACCCCATGGAAGCCTGTCAGTATGAAGAAGGTGGCACCGTAGATGCCTGCCTGCAGCGTGATGCCGTAATGGGCGTAGGCTTCGTAGTACTCAACCCCCTGAATGACGATGAAGGTGAGGCCCAGCAGAATGGTGCCCGCCAGCCAGTTGCGGCAAATCTTGCGCTTGCCTTCCTTCAACGCCTCGTGCGCCACGGTCAAGGTGATACTCGAAGAAACCAGGATCAGCGTGTTCACCAGCGGCAGGTGCCAGGGGCTGAAAACCTGCGTAGGACCGGCAATGGACGAATCGGGCGGGCTGAGCAGCGGCCAATGCGCGACGAACTCCGGCCATAGCAGCGCAGTTGCCCCCTTGGTACCCTCTCCCCCCAACCAGGGCACGGCGAAGGTGCGCACGTAGAACAGCGCGCCGAAGAAGGCGGCGAAGAACATCACTTCGGAGAAGATGAACCAGCCCATGCCCCAGCGGAACGAGCGATCCATCTGGGCATCATAGAGCCCGCTGCGCGACTCCAGCACCACGTCGCGGAACCACAGCGCCATCACGGCGATGACTCCCACCAGGCCCACCAGCGTGATCAGCGTGCCGCGCCCATGCACCAGCACCATGCCGGTGCCGATCATCATCACCCCGAGAGCGAGTGAGCCAAGAACGGGCCACTTGCTGGTCGCGGGTACGTAATAACTGCCACCACTCATGCCTCACCTCCTTCATCACGCTTGACCCCGGCCTGCAGCGATTGGGTTTTGCCCTCAACGGGATAGAGGGTATAGACCAGAGTGACAGTGTTGACCTCGGGGGGGAGGTCTCGAGCCAGTTGGAACACCAGCGGCAGCTCGACTCGCTCCCCTGCCTGCAGCTGCTGCTCCTCGAAACAGAAGCAGCTCGACTTGCGTACATGGCGAGTCGCAGTGCTGGGCGAAACGCTGGGCACGGCACGACCCCAGCTCTCGCCGCTGCTCTGATTGCTGAACGTGAAATTCACCTCGGAGGTCTGCCCGGGATGCAGCCGTACCTGCCGGGTCTCGACATCCAGCCGCCAGGGCAAACCGGAACCGTTACGCGTGATGAACTGCACCGTGACCAGGCGCGACTCGTCCACCTCGTCGTGAACCAGCGCCTGGGCCGTGGTATCGACCTTTCCGTTGATACCGGTCACCCGGCAGAACACGTCGTACAGCGGCACCAGCGCGAAGGCGAAGGCGAACATGCCGATCAGCGCCGCCACGCTGCGCCAGACCGTCCGGCGCACCCCTGCCTGCCTGACCTCCGTATCATGCTGAGTCATGCTTCACTCCTCCTTTCGATGGCCGGCCACGCCGTGGCCGGCAATACGAATCAGTGAGCCGGACGCTGGAAGGTCGGCGGCGTCTCGAAGGTGTGCAGCGGCGCCGGGCTGGGCACGCTCCACTCGAGGTCATCGGCGTATTCACCCCAGGCCGCCGCCGGCGCCTTCTTGCCGCCGCGTACGCACATGACGATCACGGCGACGAACAGTAGCTGCGAGATGCCGAACATGAAGGCGCCGATGGAAGACACCAGGTTGAAGTCAGCGAACTGCAACGCATAGTCGGGTATCCGCCGCGGCATACCGGCCAGCCCCGAGAAGTGCATCGGGAAGAAGGTCAGGTTGACGCTGATCACCGAGAGCCAGAAATGCCACTGCGCCAGACGCACGTTGGGATAGTGGCCGGTCCACTTGGGCAGCCAGAAGTAGGTGGCGGCCATGATGGAGAAGATCGCACCCGGCACCAGCACGTAGTGGAAGTGTGCCACCACGAAGTAGGTATCGTGGTATTGGAAGTCGGCCGGCGCGATAGCCAGCATCAATCCCGAGAAACCGCCAATGGTGAACAGCACCACGAAGGCCAGGGCGAACAGCATCGGCGGTTCGAAGCTGATGGAGCCGCGGAACAGCGTGGTCACCCAGTTGAACACCTTCACCCCGGTGGGCACGGCGATCAGCATGGTGGCATACATGAAGAACAGCTGGCCGGCCAGCGGCATGCCCACCACGAACATGTGGTGGCCCCATACCATGAACGACAGGATGGCAATGGCGGCAGTGGCGTACACCATGGAGGCGTAGCCGAACAGGCGCTTGCGGGCAAAGGCAGGAATGATCGCCGACACGATGCCGAATGACGGCAGAATCATGATGTAGACTTCTGGATGCCCGAAGAACCAGAACAGATGCTGGAACAGCACCGGGTCACCGCCACCCGAGGCATCGAAGAAGCTGGTGCCGAAGTTGATGTCCATCAGCATCATAGTGATCACGCCTGCCAGCACCGGCATCACGGCGATCAGCAGGAAGGCGGTGATCAGCCAGGTCCACACGAACAGCGGCATGTCCATCATGCGCATGCCGGGTGCACGCATGTTGAGGATGGTGGCGACGATGTTGATCGCCCCCAGAATCGAACTGATGCCGGCAATGTGCAGCGACAGGATGAAGAAGGTGGTGGAAGGCGGCGCATAGGTCGTGGACAGCGGCGCGTAGAACGTCCAGCCGAAATTCGGCCCGCCACCCGGCATGAACAGGGTCGAGAGCAACAGGCCAAATGCCACCGGAAGCAGCCAGAAACTGAAGTTGTTGAGCCGCGGCAGGGCCATGTCCGGCGCACCGATCTGCAGCGGAATCATCCAGTTGGCCAGCCCGGTAAAGGCCGGCATGACCGCTGCGAAGACCATGATCAGGCCGTGCATGGTGGTCATCTGGTTGAAGAACTCGGGGTTGACGAACTGTAACCCGGGCTGGAAAAGCTCCAGGCGGACCACCAGGGCGAAAATGCCACCGATGAAGAACATGATCAGCGAGAAGATCAGGTACATCGTCCCGATCTCCTTGTGATTGGTGGTCAGCAGCCAGCGCATGATGCCCTTGGGAGGGGCTTCGTGGGCATGTCCATGCCCCGCTTCCGCGGCGGTAGTGCTCTGCTCGAGCGTCGGCTGAGGAGGTACCTTAGGGGCCATCGGAATACTCCAATCTCATTGTCTTGTTTTGTCGCAGCTTGTCAGGGGTCCCTCACGTCGCGCGGCGACGTGAGGGCGACGATCATTGCAGCCGCTCGGCGATCTCGGCCGGCTGTACCGCGTCGCCGGACTCGTTGCCCCAGGCGTTACGGGTATAGGTGATCACCGCAGCCAGCTCGACCGGGTTGAGCGTAGTGCGGAACGAGGGCATGGCAGTCCCGGACACGCCGTTGATGATGACGTCCTTGTGCCACTCCAGATCCGCCAGCAGCTGCTCGTTGCCGGCCAGTGCGGGGAAGGCCGGCGGCGACCCTTGGCCTTCAGGCTGGTGACAGGAAGCACAGATGCTTCCGTAGACGCCCTCGCCCCGCTCCATCAGCTCATCGAACTCCCACTCGCGGTCGATGCCCATGGCCTCTTCTGCCGCCATTTCCTGGCGCTCGGCCAGCCAGGTGTCGAACTCGTCCTCTTCCACCGCGTGCACCACGATCGGCATGAAGGCGTGGTCGACCCCGCACAGCTCGGCACACTGGCCGCGATAGATGCCCGGTTCGTTGATGCGCACCCAGTTCTCGGTGATGAAGCCCGGCACCGTATCCTGTTTCACGGCGAAATCGGGCACCCACCAGGCATGGATGACATCGTCGGAGGTGAACAGGAAGCGAACCTTGCGGTTGATCGGCAGAACCAGCGGCTCATCCACCTCGAGCAGATAGTTCTCACCACGCTCCTCATCGCCGCGAATCTGCGCCCTCGGGGTGGCGAGATTGGAGTTGAAGGCGACATCTTCACCGAGATATTCGTAGCGCCAACGCCACTGCTGGCCGGTGACCATGACGTCCAGCTCGGCCCCGGAAGGATCGTAAATTTTCTGGAGAGTGGCGGTCGCCGGTATGGCCATGCCGATGAGAATCAGCAGGGGAACGGCCGTCCAGATGATCTCGACCGTCGTATTTTCGTGAAAATTGGCAGCCTTTGCGCCTTTGGAGTGACGATAGCGAACCAGGGAGTAAAACATGACCCCGAATACGATCACGCCGATGATCACACAGATCCAGAAGATCACCATGTGAAGGTTGTAGATTTCTCTACTGAGGTCAGTGACCCCAACCGGCATGTTCCAGCCGCTAGCCAGAGCCATCTGGCTCGAGCCGACAAGGGTCAAGCCCCCTGCCAGCCAGACGAGCAGAGTGCGCATCGACGCCTCCCAAGTTTGTAGTTGTGTCGATAACGGCGCCCCACGAGTCAGGGTATGGGGGGTTCTCGTCCCAGAGAACATTAGCCGCTTCTTCTAGCCGAGTATATGGAGACAAGTTTAGAAAGTCACTCGCCTGACCTTCACCTTATGGCTAACGCAGCAGTCAACGCTGGACACTGCTACGCTCAGCCCGCAACCCAGATCGCCACCAGGGCCAGCACACCCACCAGCAGCACTCCCATGACGATTCCGGTCACGATGAAGGCCATGGGATTGCCACGCTCGAAATCCTCACGCCGCTGTCTATCGCGCTGAACGCCGAAAAATGCCGCCAGCACCGATTTGATGACTCCCCACATCGCCATTCTCCCCTGTAGACCGGCTGGCCCCAGAGCATGACACAACCACCCCAGTGGCGGTAAGACACTGGCCTGAAAGCCTGTATCGCAGTGGCGAGTTCGTTATCACGAAATCGCATACCGCAATGCAGCAAAAAAGCATGGGAGAGCCACCTTTGCTGGACTACACTCGAATGCAAGCATTCTGCCCTGTTCCAATTGCCCATTCGACATACTCACGGAGATCGCCATGGCCAGCCCAACACCCGGTCGCCCCGCGCCCAACCCTGCCCTCGATGCCTCCCTCCCACTCATGGAATGGTGGTCGCAGCAATGGATTCAGGGAGTCACCCCGATGACGCGCCTTCAATTGGCATGGATGGAGAGCGTATCGGACATGATGCTTCAGGAAGCGAAGTTCCTCGCAGCGCTCTCCGAAGCGGGACAGCAGCTCGGACACTGCTATGACACCCACGGGGCCGACCCCGAAAAGATGAAGGAGTGCTACGAGGAGATAGCGCGCGAGGTTGCCGATCAGCACATGCAGCGCCTCAAGCATGTCGCCTCCATGCCCCAGGAATTCCGGCGCCGGATCTGGGAAGAGATCTGAGATACGCAAAACCGGGTCAATGCAGCTTGTGAGTCTCATCGTCGGACACCGGGCTCGGCTGGGTACCGGCATCCTCGAGATCTGCCCACGGCTCCCGAGGCGCTTCGATGCGCTCGCCGGTACGTGCCGCATAACGCTCACGATGCAGTGCCTTGAGCAGCCCAGCGACCATCAGCATGACCACCACCGAGAATGGCAGTGCCGCCATGATCACGGCGGCCTGCAGCGTTTCCAGCCCACCTGCCATCAGCAGTACCGCAGTCAACAGCCCTAGCAGCCCACCCCATAGCAGTCTGTGAGCGGTGGGCGGCTCGGGGTCGCCACCCGCCAGGATCGTATTGATGACCAGCGTGCCGGCATTGGCCGAGGTGATGAGATACGTCGCTATCAGCAACAACAGCATGGCGGAGAAGCCCTGCCCCAGCAGCCCCAGGTCCATTGCCTTGATAGTGGCAAAGACCGCCGTAGCGACGTTGTCGTCCACGGCCGCCACGATGCCCCCGCTGCCGAATAGCTCGTGATGCAGCGCTGTGCCGCCGAAAAGCCCGATCCACACGATGGTGATGACGGTCGGCACCAGCAGCACACCCATGACGAATTCGCGAAAGGTGCGCCCCCGCGAGACGCGGGCAATAAACATTCCCACGAACGGCGACCAGGCCAGCCACCAGCCCCAGAAGAAGACCGTCCATTCCGACTGCCAGGCGTCACCGCGGGTGGCATTGGTGTGGAAGGTCATCCCCAGGAGGTTCTGGATATAGTCCCCAGCAGACTCGATGGTAATGGCAATCAGGTACTGCGTGGGACCCAATAGCAGCAGAAAGAGCACCGCAACGATACTCAACCAGAAGTTGGCCTCGGAAAGCAGACGCACCCCACGCTTCACTCCGGAAACCACCGAGAGCGTGGCGATGGACATGATCACGGCGGTGACCATCAGTTGCAGCAGCATTGACGACTGCAGCCCGAACACCGCCTCGAGCCCGGCATTCATCTGCTGAACGCCGAGCCCGAGCGTCGTGGCAATACCGAACACGGTACCGAAAACGGCCAGCACATCGACGACATCGCCCAGAGCGCCTTCGGTACGCTTGCCCAGCAGCGGAGCCAGCGCCGAGCGAATCGTCAGCGGCAGATTCCAGCGATAGGCAAAGTAAGCCAGCACGAGCGCCACGAAGGAGAAGATCGCCCAGCCGTTCAAGCCCCAGTGAAAATAGGTCAAGCGCATGGCGACCCGGGCGGCATCGGGGCTCATTCCCTGCTCAATGAAGGGATTGTCCTGGAACTGAAGGATCGGCTGGGCCACCGACCAGAACAGAATACCCACTCCGGTACCGGCTGCGAACAGCATCGCCACCCAGGAGAAAAAGCTGAACTCGGGCTGCTCGAAGTCGCCGCCCAGGCGCACGTTCTTGTATCGCCCCATGCCCAACCACACCATGAACAGCAGTAGAAAAGCGACCAGGAGCACGTAGTACCACTCCAAAAAGGGGTCGAGCACGCCTCGGGCCAATGCCAGCCCTCGGCCGAGACGCTCGGTATGGAAGGCCCCATAAAACAGGGAGACCGTCACCACCACGAAACTCACCAGGGTAACCCTGGCGTTCATGCCCTTGAGAAGACCGTGTCGCACCTGCCGCTGCATCCCTCCCCCTCTGCCATGCGCTGTCGCCCCATCATAAGGCAGCAAGACAGCCACATCACGTAACAGGCCGCTTCCTTCACTCGCTAAGCCGGCTAAAGGCAACCATCTGAAAGGAAAGTACAAAAGAGGCTTTTCATTTACACTCGAACGCGCTAGTATACGCCTCGTTCTCGGGGGCCTGGCCGCGACCTGGCCATTGCTGAAAGCCGAGAAAAATAGTCGGAGCGTGGCGCAGCTTGGTAGCGCGCTGCAATGGGGTTGCAGAGGTCGCAGGTTCGAATCCTGTCGCTCCGACCATCCGATTCGAGAAAACCGCCACTAACGGGTCATGCCGAGTGGCGGTTTTTCGTTGGTGGTAAAACTCTCGCAAAATTCTCGCAAAACTCTCGTAAAGCACCGCCTCGCCGTTCAGCCCTCTCCCAACTAGAGTGACAAGGGAAACCCCAAGACCAAAGGAAGGTCGATGCTACGTTCTTGTACTCTCTTCTCGTTTGTACTGCTGAGCCTGGCTCATGCCAATACTGCCGCGGCAGAATGCGAGCTCAGCGCCGATCAACGCGAGATGCTCGAGCGGGTCAACGATGTACGCAGCGAAAGCCGCCAGTGCGGCGATGAGAGCTTTCCCGCCACCCATCCCCTGGAATGGAATTGCAGCCTGGCCGAGGCCGCGCACGGCCATTCACGGAACATGGCTGAAGAGGAATTCTTTGGTCACAGCGACACCGACGATCAAGGCGTCGCCGCTCGGGTAAGCGACACCGGCTATGTATGGCAGGCTGTTGGAGAGAACATTGCCGCCGGTCAGGCAGAGGTCGAGCGTGTCATGCAAGGCTGGCTGGAAAGCCCTGGGCACTGCGCGAATATCATGAGTGGCGACTTCAGCGAAATGGGGGCGGCTTCCTTCGAAGAGGAAAGTTCTCGCTACTCCCCCTTCTGGACACAGGTGTTTGCCCATCCGAGATGATGTCGGCATCCGATA
>MTEX01009848.1_pt1 | contig 120707 bp, 120 predicted proteins | sample 1042691 | NCBI WGS metagenome assembly MTEX01 (sample SAMN06185810, study PRJNA358809) | soil metagenome | isolation source: soil biostimulated with molasses as carbon source | place: India | collected 2015-05-23
CCACCTGACCCCATGCCGAACTCAGCAGTGAAACCGCTCAGCGCCGATGGTAGTGTGGGGCCTCCCCATGCGAGAGTAGGTCATCGTCAGGCACTTCTTCAGAAACCCAGCTTCGAGAGAGGCTGGGTTTCGCCGTTTTAGGTCCCTTATCTAGCCAAAACCCCGAGTACGAAAGTGCTCGGTTTTTTTGTCTGCCATCCCCCCGAGCGTGGTCGAGCGATCAGGGCACAATGTGAGTGAGATAAGGAGTTTCGTTCTTTTTCGTGGGGCCTGGGAACGTTACTGAAAGGAGAAAGTCGGTTGAAAGGAGGCCATTCAATGGCCGCTTAGCCAAGGATGAAGACTGTGAGAAAAGCCATACTGCCGATATTGATCATGCTGCTGGCCCTGAGCGGGTTTGGCGGCTGCGATGGGCCCAAAGCCGGCGAGAGAATGGAGCGTAACATCGATCGCTCTATGGAAAATCTGCAGGAAAGGTGGGACGCGGTGGGAAAGGATATTCAAGAGGATGTCCGCGAAGAGGCTGCGAAAAAAGAGAACCGAGCATGAGTCGGTAGGTTTCGACTTACGCCAGATGAAGGTGCTGGCTGTCGAGAGGTTGTGGCCTAGTCGCTGGCTGGTGAGAATGCAAAGAGAAGGCCGACACAGTGTCGGCCTTTTTCATGTTCTGTGACTCAGCGGTTCTGTTCGATGCCCTGGAGATACCACGGGGCGCCATCGCGCATCTCACGAATCAGGTGCCAGGTCTCGTTGAATTCGGTCTGTTCGCCGTTCTCGTCGAGAATGCCGTGGAAGATGACCGTGGCCTCGGCCTGCTTGCCGACTTCGCGCACGTCGCCAAGTTCGGCAAACAGGCGCACGATGTCGGTGCGATTGTTGGCCGGATGCTTGCTGCGCTCCTCGCGCAACAGGTTGTAGAGTTCGGGAGTGACGTACTCCTGAATGCCGCTGAAGTCATTGTTGTCCCAGGCGCGCTGCAGCGTCATGAAGTGCTCCTTGGCGCCGGACAGGAAGCGCTCGCGATCGAACCACTCCGGAGGACTGTCGAAGGCACCGCCCAGGGTGGCGCCAGGGGCCGGCTGGAAGGCCTGGGGAGCGACGTGCGGCTGACGCTCGGCCGGCTGCGGGCCACCTGCCACGGCGGTGCGGCGACGCGCCAACAGGCGGAACAGCAGGAAGCCGAGACCGGCAATGAGCAGGATGTCCATCAGGCGCAGCTCGTCGAAGGCGCCGCCGAAGAACAGCGCGGCCAGCAGGCCCCCTGCCAGCAAGCCGCCCAGCATGCCGGGCATGCGAGAGCCGGCGGCCTGGTTGGGCTGAGCCTGGCGTGCCGGGGCGGCCTGGTTGGGGGCGGCTGCCGGGCGGTCGGCGGAGCGGGAGAAGCTGCCGACGTTACCGCCGCCGCCCATGCGGCGGGCTTCGGCATGTTCGACGGCCAGGCCGAAGCCCATCACGGCGACCATGAGCATGACCAGGAAGTGACGCATCGCTTGGTTCCTCTTCAGGATTGAGGGGAAAGTAGAATTTGGATGCTCCATTCTAGCGGCTATGCTGGGGAAAGTGCTGAAAAAATGGGGAAAGCCATGCGCTTGAAGAGTGAAAACAGCTTGCTGCTGATCGTCGATCTGCAGGCGGGGCTGCTGCCGGTGATCGATGGCGGCAACCAGGCCGTCAGCGAAGCACAGTGGCTGGGTGGGCTCGCCTGCGAGCTGGACGTGCCGGTGTGGTTGACCGAGCAGTACCCGGAGGGGCTGGGTGGCAGCGAGCCGCGGTTGCTGGAGGCGCTGCCGGACTATCGGCTGTGGCAGAAGGTGCACTTCAATGCCCATGCCGAGCCGGACTTTGCCGCTGCGCTGGAAAATAGCGGCAGGCGTCAGATCGTACTGTGCGGTAGTGAGGCGCACATCTGCGTGATGCAGACCGGTCTCGGGCTGCTGGAAGCGGGCTATGAAGTGTACTGGCTCAGCGAGGCGTCCGTCAGCCGGCGCGCCGAGGAGGCCTGCCTTGCCCGTGAGCGAATGACGCAGGCGGGCGCCACACCGGTAACGGCCGACATGGTGGCTTACGAGTGGCTCGAGCGCTGTGACGACGAGCGCTTCCGCCTGATCCACCGGCGTTTTCTCAAGCCACGTGCCTCGCGCCCGCTGCGCTTTTACTGATACCCGGCTTCCGCCTGGCTCAATGCTGGGCTTCGCGGCGCGTGAAGACCAGCGTATCACCCTCGGACATGGCGGGATTGAAGGCGTAGCCCGCCACGTCGAAGCCCTTGAGATCTTCGGGATCGTCGAGGCGCTGGCGAATCATCCAGGCCGCCATCAGGCCGCGTGCCTTCTTGGCATAGAAGCTGATGATCTTGTAGGTACCGTTCTTCTCGTCCTTGAACACCGGCGTGATCACCCGAGCGTCGAGCCGCTTGGCGTCGACGGCCTTGAAATACTCGTTCGAGGCCAGGTTCACGAGCACCTTGGAGCCACTCTCGACGATGGCGCGGTCCAGTGCCTCGGTGAGCGTGCCTTGCCAATAGGCGTAGAGATCCTTGCCGGCCGGATTGGCCAGCCGCGTGCCCATTTCCAGGCGGTAGGGCTGGATCAGATCGAGCGGTCGCAGCAGGCCATACAGGCCTGACAGGATGCGCAGATGATGCTGGGCGAACTCGTTGTCGGCGTCGCTGAAAGAGGCGGCCTCGAGACCCACGTAGACGTCGCCTTGGAAGGCCTGAGCCGCCGGCTTGGCGTTGTCGGGCGTGAAGCGCGGGTGCCATTCGGCGAAGCGAGCGGCGTTGAGGCCGGCCAACTTGTCGCTGATGCCCATCAGTTCGCTGAGCTGCTGGGGGGAGTAGTCGCGCAGGATCTCGATCAAGCGCTGGCTATGGTCGAGAAAATCCGGCTGCGAGTGGATGGCCGTGGTGGCCGGGGTCTCGAAATCCAGCGTCTTGGCCGGCGAGATCACGCTCAGCATGGGGCACTCCTGTACCAGATGGGACGAATCGAACGAAGCGTGATTATATCAACCGCTGCGCGAAGACGGGGCTATCGATGCGATAGCCCTCGCCGATACCGGCAGAACCATTCAGGGGCAGGGGTTGGGGATGCGCCGGTGCACTTCTTCGATGGCCTCCAGCACGCTCTGTTCGAGCTTCAGCGATTCGCTGGCGAGGTTGTCCTCGAGCTGTTCCATGGTGGTGGCGCCGATGATGTTGCTGGTCAGGAAGCTGCGCGAATTGACGAAGGCCAGCGCCATCTGGGCCGGGTCCAGGTCGTGCTCGCGGGCAATGTCGACGTAGGCGCGGGTGGCCTGTTCGGCCAGCGGTGAGGTATAGCGCTTGAAGCGCTCGAAGAGCGTGAGGCGAGCGTTCTCGGGGCGGGCGCCATCCAGATACTTGCCCGAGAGTACGCCGAAGGCCAGCGGCGAGTAAGCCAGCAGGCCCACGTTCTCGCGATGGGCGATCTCGGCCAGGCCGACCTCGAAGGAGCGATTGAGCAGGTTGTAGGGGTTCTGGATCGAGGCAACCCGCGGCAGACCGAGCCGTTCTGCGAGCTGCAGTGCCTTCATCACCCCCCAAGGGGTTTCGTTGGAGAGGCCGATGGCGCGAACCTTGCCGGCATCCACCAGCTCCTTGAGCACACCGAGGGTCTCTTCCAGCGAGACGGCATTTTCCTCTTCGTCGTGCTCGTAGCCCAGGCGTCCGAAGTAGTTGGTCGAACGCTCGGGCCAGTGGAGCTGGTAGAGATCGACGTAGTCGGTCTGCAATCGCTCCAGGCTGGCATCGATGGCCTGATGGATGTGCTCCCGGTTCAGGCGTGGGCCGCCGCGGATGTGCTCGAGCCCAGGGCCGGTCACCTTGGTCGCGATGATCACGTCATCGCGGCTTTCACGGCGCTTGAGCCAGCTGCCGATATAGGCCTCGGTGCGCCCCTGCGTCTCGGCTCGGGGAGGTACAGGATACATTTCGGCCGCGTCGATGAAGTTGATGCCGAAGGCTACGGCGCGGTCGAGCTGATCGTGGGCGTCGGATTCGCTGTTCTGCTCTCCGAACGTCATGGTGCCCAGGCACAGGCGACTGACCTCGATGCCCGTGTCGCCAAGCGGTCGCGTCTGCATCATCGCTCCTGTAGAAAGTCGAATCGGTGGCGAGCTCGTTGCCTATCCAGAGCCATGCTAGCCGAGCCCTACCAAGGCAGCAAATCTAGGGGTTGAGTCGCCGGCGGGGCGGGCGTATGCTGGCCACCCTCAAGCGGCCCCGGCGGAGTCCCGCGGCGAGTTCAGACAGGCCATGACGACGACCACAGGGTGGTGCCACGTCATCAGGCTGGTTTCAGACGAACCCAAGGTTGTTTGCACGATGACGCAGGCATCATCATTGTTCACCCGGCTCGAATACCGTCTTGCAGAACAGCTGTTTCACACGCGCTGGTTGCCACGCTCTCCGCGTACCCAGCGCTTGACCATGCATCTCTTCGAGCGCTGCGCCGATGCCGGTCACCCCGGCGCGCTTTCGCTCTACGGACATATGCTTTTCCAGCGTGGGGTCAGCCCTCAGGACAAGGCCCGTGGCGCTCGCTATGTGCTCGAGGCTGCGCAGGCCGGCAATCTCAAGGCCCAATACCAGGCTGGGCAGATCCTCGAGCACGGCTGTGCCCAGTATCCTCGCCGTGAGGCGCGTGCCGTGACCTGGTATGCCCGTGCCGCCGAGGCAGGCCATCCGCTTGCCGCTGTGCGCTTGGCGAAGGCTTATCGTCTGGGTGAGCTGGGGCTGCCGGTGGACAGCGCTCAAGCCGCCCATTGGCAGGCGCTCGCCGACCGACATGCGGGCCTGGAGTGTAGCGAGCTGGACAGGGACGACGCTCAAGCCCGACACTAACCCCACTTGCCGCCGCTTCTGCCACGCGGCTCTGCTTTCGAGGATACGTCCATTCGTGACGCTGCCGACACTGCTGGATATCGAGGCGTCCGGATTCGGGCGCGGTAGCTACCCCATTGAGATTGGCCTGGCACGGGCCGACGGTAGCTGCTGCGCCTTCCTCGTGCAGCCGCTGGACGAGTGGACGCACTGGGACCCCAAGGCCGAATTGCTGCACGGTATTTCCCGTGCACGTCTGCAGCGTGAAGGTCTACCCATTGTTCAGGTGGCGCGCTGGCTCAACGATGAACTGAGCGAGATCGGTGTGGCTTATAGCGACAGCTGGGGCTATGACAACACCTGGCTATCGCTGTTGTTTCACCATGCCGGCATGCTGCCCGCCTTTCGCCTCGAGGCACTGCGCATTCTGCTCAGCGAGCGCCAGCTCGGTGCGTGGCACCGAACCCGGGAAACGCTGGTGAAAGAGCTGGGGATTCGGCGCCATCGCGCCGGAGAGGATGCCCGCCTGCTGCAACTCACCTATCTGCGCACCCGCGAAGACGGCGAGAGCGCCGACACCTCTACCTCTCGCCGCTGACCGCAAGCAGTACCTTGCCGATATTGGCGTCCCGCTGCACATGGGCGTGGGCGGCTTCGACTTCGTCGATCGGCCAGGTGCGATCGATCAGCGGGCGCAACTCTCCCTTTGCAAGGCGCGGCCAGACATGGGCTCTCAGCGCATCGAGGATGGCTCCCTTGGCCGCCGGAGGCTTGGCGCGCAGGGTCGAGCCGATCAGCCGCTGTCGCTTCATCAGCATGCGGCCCAGGTCGAGCTCGGCGTGTCGCCCACCCATCAGGCCGATCAGCACCAGGCGTCCGTCGGCATTCAGCACGCGCTGATTGTCGGCCAGATAAGCGCCACCCACGGGGTCGAGAATCAGGTCGGCGCCGCCCCATGCCTTCACGGCATCCGCGAAGCTGCCTTCGTGGCGATTGAAGACCGCATCGGCGCCCAACTCACGGCAGACGGCAAGCTTGGCGTCACTGCCCGCCGTGACGAAGCAGGGGTGGCCGAAGGCCCGGCAAAGCTGAATGGCGGCAGTGCCGACACCGCTGGCACCGGCGTGCAGCAGGACGCGCTCGCCGGCCGCCAGCTGTCCCACCATGAACAGGTTGAGCCAGGCAGTGGCAAACACCTCGGGCAGTGCGGCCGCCTCGCGCAGGTCCAAGCCCTCGGGCACCGGCAGCACCTGCCGCGCATCGACCACGACCTCCTCGGCATAACCGCCGCCCGCCAGCAGGGCGCAGACCCGCTCTCCCGGGCGCAGAGTGTCGACGCCGGGGCCGACTTCACTCACCGTGCCGCTGATCTCGAGGCCGAGAATGTCGCTGACCCCGGGCGGCGGCGGATAATGGCCGGCGCGCTGCATCAGGTCGGCGCGATTGACACCGGCCCAGGCCACCGTGAGGCGTACCTCTCCGGCTGCGGGGCCTGGCGGTGTGGGGTGTTCGCGCCAGGCCAGGCGTTCCTGATCGACGGCAATGGCGTGCATGGGCGATCTCCTAGGTGACGGGGCTGGCGAGCCGTGCCTCCAGGGCATCCAGCAGAGCGGCAGGCTCTGCGGCGTCGATCAAGCTGTCGCGGGTACGGCCATTGAGAAAGCCGTGTTCCACCGTGCTGTCGAGGAAAGCCAGCAGCGGGCTGTAGAAGCCGGCGATGTCGAGCACGCCGATGGGCTTGTCGTGCAGCCCCAGGTACTGCCAGGTCCAGGCCTCGAACAGTTCCTCCATGGTGCCGATACCCCCGGGAAGGGCGATGAAGGCATCGGCATGGGCGGCCATGCTGGCCTTGCGCTCGTGCATGTTGTTCACGCGGATCAGGGTCGGCAGCCCCTCGTGGGCCTGCTCGCGCTCCACCAGGTGGTCGGGCATCACACCGATCACGTTGCCACCCCTCTCCAGCACGGCGTTGGCCAGAACTCCCATCAGACCGATGCGGGCGCCGCCATAGACGAGGCCGTGTCCGCGTGCGGCCATTTCGTGCCCGAGGGCGCGGGTGGCTTCCAGAAAGATCGGGTCCCGGCCATCGCGGGAGCCCAGATAGACACAGAAATTCGACATGCGCTTCTCCTTGGCAAGCCCTTATCGTAGCAGCTGCCGGCCGTCAGGGAGAGGCTGTGGAAGCGTCGGGGAAGAGAATCAGGGCAGGCAGTCGGCCACGCCGAACTCGGCGTCGAGCCACTGGCCGACGACGTTGTTGCCGCACAGGTGGTGAGCATACTGGGTGTGCAGACAGCGCACCTGATCCCAGTTGGCGATGCCGCCGATGCCGCGCTCGCGCATGACGTCCGCATAGCCGAGCCGCTCGACTTCGGCTCGCTGGACATCGCTCATGTAGCGCCAGCGCCTGTCCACGTAGTCGCGATGACTGGCGTGATAGACGGCGAGAAAATCGGGGTCTTCCTGCAGTCTTGCCTCGAGCTGCTTGATGGCACCGCTTGCTTCTATGCGGGAAATCTCGACCTTGAGGCGTGCACAGCTCAGCCAGTACAGGGTGGGGAAAGGCTTGCCGTCGACGATGGGGGCCATGCGCAGCACCAGCGGGGTGCCTTCGCCGTCTACGGCAGCGACGGACTCGATGCCGCGCGGTGCGCGCCCCAGCTGCTCGGCAATGATCGCGAGCTGGCGGTCATCAGGCGTCTGGTCGGTTTGGATCACCATCGTTGTGGTCCCGGATGAACTTGTTGGAGCGGCCCACGGCGCGAAAGAAGGTGCGGTTGAGCTGCTCGGGCGTGGGCACGTAGCCGCGCCACTGGCGTTCGCAGTACTCGTTGGCCCGTGCCATCAGCACGTCGTAGAGCCGATTGAACGGCGCATCATAATCGTAGGGGTCGGCGCCGAACAAGCGGATGTGGGGGTAGTCGGCAAAACGCTCCATGAAGTAGCGCTCCAGGTCGGCTTCCACGGCGCGGTGCTGGGCGACCTTGTCGGGCTCGAGCCAGAGGTTGTAGCGGATGGCCATGACAGACTCCTGCCGGCGATGAATGTCCCGTCTGACGGGGCATGAAAGTTTGACCCCGGGAGGCCGAATTCGGCTCACGAGGAATCAGGGGCGGGCCAGAGGGGCCAGGCGCGCCTGACACAGGCGGATCAGGTCGGCAGGCGCCAGGGCGATCTCCAGACCACGACGCCCGCCGCTGACGTGCAGCCGATCGAGGTCCTTGGCGCTGGCATCGAGAAAGGTCGCCAGGCGTTTCTTCTGACCCAGCGGACTGATGCCACCGAGTACGTAGCCAGTAGCACGTTCGGCCTCGGCGGCCTCGGCCATGCTCGCCCGCCGGGCATCGGCTGCCTTGGCCAGCGCCTTGAGGTCGAGCTGGCCGGTCACCGGCACAATGCCCACCGCCAGGCGCCCATCGTCGAGACGGGCGATGAGGGTCTTGAACACGCTTCGCGGGTCGAGGTCCAGGGCGTTGGCGGCTTCTTCGCCGTATGCCGGCGCGCGCGGGTCGTGTTCGTAGCTGAGCAGCTCGAAGGGGACGCCGTCGCGTTCCAGTGCCTTGATTGCCGGCGTCATGCGTCGGCCGGCTCCGGGAGCGGTTGCAGATGAGCCTCGAGCGCTTCGCGCAGTTCGCCCTCGATGGGCACGGCGCGCTTGGCGTCATGATCGAAGTGCACCATCACGGTATGGCCCAGATTGGTCAACTCGCCCTTCTGCCACGCCTCCTGGGTGACGGTGAAGGAGCTGTTGCCGAGGCGCGAGACGTAGGTGCGAATCTCGATCTCGTTGCCATAGTGCAGCTCGGCGCGATAGTCGACTTCCATGCGTGCCATGATCAGCTTCCACTTGCGCGGATCCAGATCCGGCGTGAACAGGCGAAACAGATCGTTGCGTGCCAGCTCGAACCAGGCCGGCAGGCGAGTGTTGTTGACGTGGCCGAGAGCGTCGGTGTCGTAGAAGGCGGGTTCGACGGTACGCACGAACATGTGAGAGTCCCTTTGCTGTCTTGTGGTCTTGTGACATGCCGTTGGCAGGTTGACAGCATTGCCCCGAGCAAACGCTAGGTCAAGTGCCGGACTTTTGCCTTGCTCCGTACCAGGTCTGAAGTCGCATCCATCCGAGCAGCCACAGCGTAGCCACGGCGAAGCCCGCGAGAGTGCCCCACAGCAGACCCAGGGTGGCATAGGTGAGCGACACGCACAGGGCATAGCAGAGCAGCGCGCCGAGCCCGGCCGGATAGTGCTTGATCACCGTGGCGGCCGGCGACGCGCCATGGGTGAGATGCAGGATCACCAATAGCGGATACATCGAGATCGGGAAGGCCGCCAGCATGCCGGCCCAGGACGCCGGCAGCACGTGAGCCAGGCCGGTGACCAGGAAGACGATGGCGGTGGCGAGGCCGGCGCGAAGCAGCAGCGGCCGCCAGCGCGAGCCGCCGGAGCGTGCCTTGGTGCGGGCTTCCGGCACGTGGCGATAGAGCCAGGTGAAGACGAAGATGGCCGCCAGGGTCACCAGCGTGCCGCTCAAGCGGTCGAGCTCGAAGCGCGTCAGCGTGAGGCTCGTCAGCCACCAGGCGACAAGCCCGCCTGCCGTGCCGCAGAGCACCCCCTTCAGGCCGTCGCGCCTTCCGCAAATCAGATAGCCGCCCCCCAATGCCATGGTGGCGGTGAAGCCCGCCAGGCTGTAAACGGCGCTCTCGGCGGCAAAGCCCGGCGAAATCTCCAGGCCGATGAAGAACAGCGCGATCGCCGTGCCCAGCGGGTAGCCGGCGAGAAGGCCCGCCACGCGGGTACTGACACGCTCGGCGACCATTGCCAGGCCGAGCACGATGCCGATCGATACCGCGAGCTTGGCCAACTGCCAGCTCAAGGGAACGTCCATGGGTTTTCCTTGTGGTGAGGCTATACCAGGCGCAGGCCCTGGCGATCGGCCCAGGCGGCTCCCACCGCATGGGTCAGTTTCTCCTGCAGATGTTCAGGCAGGGCGGCGCGTGCTTCGTCTACGCTGGCGAAATCGCGATTGCGCAGCCAGCAGTAAGCCCAGGCGCAGGCCTCGTCGTCGCTCTTGGGTATCGGGCGCGCCGGCATCTGCACCAACAGGAAGGTGGCGGTACGGGCCGCCCACAGAGGGATGTCGTCGCCCGCTTCGGAACGGCTCCAGGCTGCCAGGGTGTTGCCGTCGGGCGTGGTATCCGGCTCGCCCAGTCGAGCGACCCGCGCCGTTTCGGCCAGGATCAACGCGAGGCGGTCCGGATCGCCCTGCCCCAGTTGCCGCCATTGCGCGATAGTGGCCGACATACCGCGGCGTGCCTTGGCATAGAAGCCGCTTTGCGGCATGGTTTCGCTCATATCTGCTTCCGAGGAAAGAACATGGAGTTCGATTTTGCCACGCCCATCGAGCGACGCCACCCCGAGGGGGGCGATTGGCCGTCGCAGAAATGGCACCGCTATGATGCCAGCATCCTGCCACTGTGGGTGGCCGACATGGATTTCCCCTCGCCACCCCAGGTGATCGAGGCGCTGAAAGCGCGGGTCGACCACGGCGTGTTCGGCTACGGGACGGTTCCCGACAGTCTCAAACAGACGCTCTGCGAGTGGAGTTCGCGGGAGTACGGTTGGGCCATCGAGCCGGAGTGGCAGCTGTGGCTTCCCGGCGTGGTGCCTGCGCTGCATCTGGCCAGCCTGGCGCTGACCGAGCCGGGCGACGGGGTCTTGACCCTCACGCCGATCTACCCACCGTTTCTCAAGGTGGCCGAGCGCACCGGGCGGCTGTCGCAACAGGTGGCGCTGGCTGAGCCGGCCGGCCCCGGTGAGCCGTGGCGGCTCGATCTGGCGGCGCTGGAAGCGGCCATTACCCCTGAGACCCGGCTGCTGCTGTGGTGCCAACCGCACAACCCCACCGGACGGGTATGGCGACACGAGGAGCTGGCCGGCCTGGCGGCGTTGATCGAGCGACACGACCTGCTGGTGGTCTCCGACGAGCTGCACTGCGATCTGCTATTGGATGAAGGCGCCCGGCACCGGCCGCTGGCGGCGGCTTTCCCAGAGCTTGCGGCACGCATCATCACGCTGTGGGCGCCCTCCAAGACCTTCAACCTCGCCGGCCTCACCGCCGCCTGTGCGGTAATTCCGAATGGTGAGTTGCGCCAGCGCTTCGCCGCGGCAGTGCGTGGTCTGCTGCCGGACGTCAACGTGCTGGGGCTGGTGGCCGCCGAGGTGGCCTACGGGCAGTGCAATGCCTGGCGACAGGCGCTGTTGAAGACGCTGCGTGGCCATCGCCAGGTGCTGATCGAGCGGGTCGCCCAGTGGCCGGGGGTGGGCATGAGCGTGCCGGAGGCGACCTATCTGGCCTGGCTCGATATGCGCCGTGCCGAAGGGCTCGCGCAGCGCCAGGGTTCGCCGCAACAGCTACTGCTGCAGGAGGCGAAGGTGGCACTGTCGGACGGGGCGGACTTCGGCTGGCCGGGGTTCGTGCGGCTCAACTTCGGCACCACCGCGTCCCAGCTCGAAGCGGCGTTGGCGCGTCTCGATGGCGTGCTGAAGGGGTGAGCGGCAGCGCCAGGCGAAGTCCCTGGCGCATCGCCCTCAGTAGAGCAGGGTGAACAGCTTGCGCCGATAGGTGACGGTCAGCGGATGTTCGGCGCCGAGGGCGTCGAACACCCGTAGCAGGGTCTTGCGTGCTGCGTCGTCACCATAGCCGCGATCCTTGCGCATCACCTCTAGCAGCCCCTCGAGACCGCTTTCATAATCGCCATCGGCAATCTGGCGCATGGCGCGCTTGAAGCGAGCCTCGCTGTCGTCGCGTCCGGCCAGGGCGGCCAGCTCCTCGTCGCTCGGCGCCTCTTCGCGGAATTCGATGCTGGCGCGTACGCCACGAGCCGGTGCGGCATCCCGCTCCTCGGGAGGGAGGTTGTCGAGCAGGGCGAGTGCCTCTTCGCCGCGGCCTTCCACCACCAGCGCCCGAGCCAGCTCTACCTGATAGGGGTAGTGCTCGGGGTTCTGTTGCACCAACTGCTCATAGATGGCACGGGCCGTGGCGGCATCGCCCTGGGCCAAGGCCTCGGCGGCCTGTTCCTCGGGGCTGGCCGGTGCGTCTTCCGGTGCCGGAAAGTAGCGTGCCAGCCACTCGCGGACCTCCTTCTCGGGCAGCGCGCCCTGGAAGTGATCCACCAGTCCACCCTGGCTGATCAGCTTGACGTCCGGCACCGAGCGCACGCCGAGCTGGGCGGCGATTTCCTGATTCTCCTCGATATTGAGCTTGGCCAGGATGAAGGTGCCGCGATATTCGCGCGTCAGCTTCTCCAGTATCGGCATCAGCACCTTGCAGGGCTGGCACCAAGGCGCCCAGCAGTCGAGCAGCACCGGCACCTGCATGGAGAACTCCAGCAGCTGCTGGATGTTGTTGCGGTCGACGTCGATGATCAACTGCTCATCGCTGGGCGCCGCCTGCGGCGAAGGTGCTGAGGTGTCTTGGGGCGCCGTCAGGGGGGCGCCGCTGCGAGGGTCGACGATGGACATGGCGTTGGCCTTGCGCAAAGAGGTGAGTTCGTTCGAAAGATGCGGGTAAAGGCGGCGGGATTCAAGGGGCTGAGACCTACGCTGGCTGCGCGTTGGTCAGTCTGCAACGGTGGGCGCGGCATCCCTGACGGGGCTGTGATAGTCTCGTGTTCGTCCGGTCGAATCGGGGCCGGGCACCCAGACATGAGGATCCGTGGGATGGCAACTTACCGACTGAACGGCGATAGCGACCTGATCGACAACCCATCACCTCGCTGTGCATGCATGCTGGTGCTGGATACCTCCGCGTCGATGTTCGGCCCGCCGATCCGTGAACTGAACGCCGGCGTCCAGGCCTTCATCTCGGCCATTCAGGAGGACGACATGGCAGCCTGCTCCGTCGAGCTCGGTGTCATCACCGCCGGCGGCAAGGTCACCGAACAGTTGCCCTTCACCACGGCCATGAACATTTCCCAGTGTCGGCAGTTTACCGCTTCCGGCCTGACGCCGCTTGGCGGTGCCATGGAGCTGGCGCTCGATCGCCTCGAAGAGCGTACCGCGGCCTACCGCAAGGCCGGTGTCGCCTACTATCAGCCCTGGCTGGTGGTGATCAGCGACGGTGTGCCGACGGATCAGTGGCAGGCCGTTTCGGCCCGGGCGCGGGCCTTGGCCCAGCAGCGCAAGCTGGTGGTAATGCCGGTGGGTGTCGAAGAGGCCGACCTCGAAGCGCTCAGCGCCTTTTCCACGCGACCGGCCAAACGCCTGGACGGTTTGAAGTTTCGCGAGTTCTTCCTGTGGCTGTCAGCCAGCATGAGCCGCGTCTCGGCCTCCTCTTCCACGACCGAGCAGGTCAAGCTGCCACCCACCGATAGCTGGGACAGCATCTGAACGGGTATCGAGGCGCATGCGCGACGAGACGACGGCAACAGCGACTGACTTGACTACCGCCCGCCCGGCCAAGGTTCGATAATGATGACAGGCATGGTGGCGAAGGAGGTCGAGTGGTGACGCCCGCTTTGGTGGTGAGGGATTCGCAGGGCAAGGAGCGCCGCCTCGGCAAGCGCCTGGAGCGCGGTGGCGAGGGTGAGATCTTCGCCCTGCGCGAGCGTCCCGACGTGATCGTCAAATGGTACTACCCCGAGGTGCTCGACAGGCGCGGCGAGGAGCTGCACCGCAAGGTCGAGGCCATGCGCATCCTGCGCGACGCCCATATGACCCGCGACGTGTGCTGGCCGCTGATCCGCGTCTTCGACGAACGCCACCGCTGGATCGGTTTTGCCATGTATCGGGCTCGCGGCGTGAAGATGAGCTTTCTCGCCCACGCCTTGCTCTACCAGCGCTATTTTCCCGGCCTCGACCGGCGCCGTATCGTCGGCTACCTGATCCGCTTCGTCGAAATCGTGCAGCAGCTGCACGAGGCCGGGGTGTGCATCGGCGACTACAACCTCAACAACGTGTTCTGCGTGCCCTCCTCCGACCAGGTCACGTTGATCGACTGCGACAGCTACCAGCTGCGCCTCGACGGCACCTTCTACCCCTGTCCCGTCGGTAGCCCCGACATGACGCCCAAGGAGCATCAGGGCGTCTCCTTTCGCCATACCGTGCGCACGCCGCGCAGCGAGGCCTTCTCGCTGGCCATCGTGCTGTTCAAGTGCCTGATGCTGGGGCGTCACCCCTACGACATCGTCGGTGGCGACGATCCGGTGCGCAACCTGAGGCGCGGCAACTTCGCCTACGGTCGCGGGCAGCGCGATGTACCTCAAGGCGTCTGGTACGAGCTCTGGCAGGCGCTGCCCGACACCCTCCGCGACATGTTCGTGACCACCTTCACGGTGGGCGCCGACGCCCCGATTCAGCGCGCTACGCTGCCGCAGTGGCACGCGGCGCTGAGCGATTATCGCGATGCGCTGGCGACCGGCAAGCATACCGTGCACCTGGCAACGCCCGGTCGGCCCCAACGTTCGCAGGTACTGCATGCCCGCTGAGTTACCCGCTTTTCCGAATGAGACGACATCGCGCTGGTCGACTCTGGCCGTGGCCACGGCCGGACTGGGCCATGTCGAGAAAACGCCGGCCATGCCCTGCCAGGACGCCGCAGGCGGGGTGGCGGCGCCGCGCCCGGCGCTGGTGCTGGCCGATGGCGCCGGCAGCTCGCCGGCCTCGGATCTCGGTGCGCGCACCCTGGTCAGTGCCATGCTGCGGCTGGCCGATACGCTGGAGGCCCAACTGGCCTGGCTGCTCGATGGTCGCGAAGCGCCCACGGCCGATGCCGTGGCGCAGTTGGCCGAGCTGCTGGTGCGCCATGCCAAGGGCACGTTGCACGATAGGGCGGGCGAGCAGTGCCGACCGGTGCGCGACCTGCGCTGCACGCTGCTGCTGGCGCTGGTGGGCTGCGAGAGAGTGCTGTGGCTCAAGGTGGGTGATGGCGAACTCGTGCTGGAGCGCGCGGTGCCGGTGAACGCGGCGCAAGAGACGCAAGAGGCGTCGGAAGCCCAGAATGAGGAGGCGCCCGAGCTGATGCCGAATCTCTGCACGCTGGGCGAGCGCGGCAAGGGGGAGTTCGCCAACCAGACGCTGTTCGTTGACGAACGCCTGGCCTTCGAGCAGGTGCAGTACGGCGTCGAGACGACGGCTGCGCTGACCGGCATCGCCCTGATGAGCGACGGTGCCGCCGAGAAGCTGGTCGCCTACGACGGCGAACAGGTCTCGGGACAGCTCAGCCACTGGCTCGACGACCTGCGCCAGGGCAAGCTGCGCCAGCGCGACCTGATTCGTCGCTTCTACAGCGAGACCTTCTGCCGCGGCACCAGCGGCGACGACCGCAGCATAGCGTTGGCGGCGCGTGATCTGCCCTGAAGCTCCATGCCGCACGAGCTTTTATAGCGTGCAACAAAAAACCGAGGCTTGTGGCCTCGGTTTTCGTATTGGATAGCGGGGGCCGCTGACCTTGAATGGAGAGCGAACCGACGGTCGTCGGGTCAGTGCCCAGGCGGGCAATAAACAACCGAGGCTTGTGGCCTCGGCTTTTTCGAACTGGACAGCGGGGGCCGCTGACCTTGAATGGAGAGCGAACCGACGGTCGTCGGGTCAGTGCCCGTGGGGGCAATAAAAAACCGAGGCTTGTGGCCTCGGCTTTTTCGAACTTGGTAGCGGGGGCCGGATTTGAACCGACGACCTTCGGGTTATGAGCCCGACGAGCTACCAGACTGCTCCACCCCGCATCAACGTGAGGCGAATTCTACGCTTTTTTTGCGCTGTGTCAAGGTGGAAGACGTTGTTAGTGCAAGCGCAGCGCTTGTGTCCATAATCACTAGGGGGGCAGCTTGAAGGCGATGCCTTCTGCCAGCATCCTGTTGTGGCTGGCTTGCTGCGCCAGGCCAAGCACTGCGAATACAAGCGTCATGAATCAGGGAGGTGGAATATGACTCAATCAGCACCCGTAGCGTGGGTCACCGGCGGAACCGGGGGGATCGGTTCGGCGATTTGCCGCGCACTGGCGGCGGCGGGCTACCACGTGGTGGCGGGATACCACAACCCGGAGAAGGCCAAGACCTGGCTCGAGAGCCAGAAGGCCGATGGATTCGACAATATTTCCCTGTCGGGGGTCGACCTGACCGACTATCAGGCGTGTGAAGCCGGAGTCAAAGAGATCGAAGAGGCCCACGGGCCGATCAGCGTTCTGGTCAACTGTGCCGGCATCACCCGCGACGGCACGATGAAGAAAATGACGCCCGAGCAGTGGCACGAGGTCATCGACACCAACCTCAACACCGTGTTCAACACCTGTCGCAGCGTCATCGAGGGCATGCTCGAGCATAAGTATGGGCGCATCATCAACATCTCCTCGATCAACGGTCGCAAGGGCCAGTTTGGCCAGGTCAACTACTCGGCGGCCAAGGCCGGCATGCATGGCCTGACCATGGCGCTGGCTCAGGAGACCGCTACCAAAGGCATTACCGTCAATACCGTGTCGCCCGGCTATATCGCCACCGACATGATCATGAAGATTCCCGAGAACGTACGGGAAGCGATCCGCGAGACCATCCCGGTCAAGCGCTATGGCACCCCGGAGGAGATCGCCAGGCTGGTGGTGTTCCTGGCCGACAAGGAGTCGGGGTTCATCACTGGCGCCAACATCGACATCAACGGCGGCCAGTTCATGGGCTGAGGGAGTCTGCAGAATAAAGGGAGGCGCTGGCCTCCCTTTTTCGTGTCTGCGCGCCGCTGTCAGGGCGGCGGCAGGCGCGTCAGACGTGTCAGCAGCGAGTCGAGTTCTCCCACCTCGTGCTGCCACTGCTCGGGGGAGACCGGCCCGGTGGCCAACAGGTTGCGCAGCACGATGCGCACCTCCTCGGCCTGACTCAACTCGCGGCCCAGGCCTTCGTTGAGACGTTCGACCTGGATGGCCAGGCGCAGCGGTTCGTCGTGCTGACTGACCCGCCCCATGGCCAGCAGAGAGAGATGTACGCGCAGACGTGCCAGCTGTTCATGAACCGCCTCGGCGGACGGGGGGTGTTTCCTGGCTGCGTTACGCTGCTCATGCGCGCGACGCATGTCTTCGGGCAGCGACGCGGCCGAGTCGAGGGGAACCTCGGTGGCGACGCCGTTCTCGAGCCAGTCGGCATCGGCGCTCAGGTGGGCATCGAGCAGTGGCCGGCAGGCCTGCCACTGCTGTATCTCTTCCACCACGGCCAGACGTGCCAGTCGCTCGCGTCGGGTACGCACGATGCCACTCCAGCGCCGGCGCATGCCTTCCGTGCGGCGGCCCGAGGGCAGCGGCTCCAGCGCCGTGGCGTGCTCGATTGCCTGCTCCAGCACGTGGCCGTCGCTGGAGCGGCTCGGCTGCCAGGCGTCCAGGCGGTCGATGAGCGCCTGCATGTCGTCCAGGCGCTGACGCGCCTGATGGGCGCGGTCGTCGCGCTGGGCCTCACGCATGGCAAAGATCTGGTCGCAGGCTGTGCGGAATTCACGCCACAGCGTCTGCTCCTCCCCGCGAGGCGCACGGCCAAGCTCGCGCCAGCGCTGCTGTAGCGCCTTGGCTCTCTCGGCCCGGGTGTCAGAGGACATCTTCTGCTCGATGAGAGCGTTAACCTCGTCGATGAGGGTGCGCTTGGCGTCGGCGACTTCCTTGGCGCGTTGGTCGATGAGCCCCTGCAGAGCGAAGCGAATGCGGCCGAAGCGTCGTCCGATGGCCTGCGCCTGATCGCGCGGCACCGGCGAATGACGGCGCCACTCTTCACGTGCCTGGTCGCGGATGCGTCGCAGGGCATCCGGGTCGGCATCGTTGGCCGGTGCGTCGAGCAGGGCCTCCAACTGCTCGCACAGGCTAGTACGCGCCTCGAGATTGCGTATCCGCTCCTCGGCCTGCCGTTCATGCCAGGGCGCCAGGCGCTCGTGTATGCGGTCGGAGGCGCTGCGAAAGCGCTCGGAGAGCTCGCGGCTGGCCGCGGCATCGCCCAGCTCCTTCCAGTCTCGCACCAGTTGGCGGTGGCGACGGTCGAGTTCGGCATCCGCGATACCGCTATCGCCTGCCAGTTGATCGATGGCCTGACACAGCTGCTCGCGCTTGGGGCCGGCGACGAAGCCGCGCCAGTCGCGCAGCTCGGCCAGACGTGCGCCGAGCCGCTTGAGCGTCGCTTGATGCGGATGCAGCTTCGCCGAAGGCAGGGTGTCGGCGCGGTGTTTCAAGCTCTGGTGCAAACGGCTGGCACCCTTGAACTCGCCGCGATCCAGCAGTCTCTCGAGCTGCTCGAGGTCCTGGGCGAAGCGGGTGAGTCGCGCCGCCTGATCCTCTTCCGTTGCATGCTCGTGGCCGGTCATTAGCTGCCGGGCACGGGTCAGCAGCGGGGGCGGTGGCAGCTCGTCCGGCCATTGGCAGGCTTTGACGGCGTCGGTCAGAGATTCGCCGTCCTGCTCCTGCAGCGCCCGTTCGATGTCGGCGGCATGCGCTTCGAAGCGCTCCCAGGTTCGCAGCACATGGTCATAGTCCGCCAGAATCGCGTCGTAGCGCTTGCGCAGCGCTGCGTCGGTGACGTGCAGGTCCGAGAGGGTCTGCCAACGGTTGGCCAGCAGGATCTTCTGGGAGCGCAGGCTGGCGATGTCCTGGCCGGTGAGGCGGTCGCCGCGTGGCAGGCCGGCCAGACTCTCTTCCAGCGCTTCGAGCAATGACTCGCGTGCTTCGGCAGCCCGTTCGCGGCGCCGGTCGGTCTCGGCGATGGCGTGCTCGTGGGCATCGTGATCCGAGAGGGTCTTGCGACAACCCAGACTGGCATCCTGGAAGCGTCGCTCCTGAACGGCGTCGGGCAGGTCGTCGAGCGCTTCCCAGGCCCGCACCAGGTGGCGGTAGCGGCCGGCATAGAGGGGCTCCCAGGGAGCGCGGGCATGGGCCTCCAGTTTCATCAGCAGGCTTTCGCGCTGCTCGCGGGCCGCTGCCAGCGTGGCTGCATCGGTGCGTAGCCGGTTCAGGCGCTCGCGCGCCTGACGCATGACCTGGCGATCTCGGCGTGCCTGCTGGGCCAGACGCTGGAGGCCCGCTTCGCTGGTCACGCGAGCGGCAGCGGCATGGCGTACGGCGGCAATGCCGTTCTCGCAGGCCTGTTCGATCAAGTCCTCTTCCGCCGACAAACGCTCCACGGCTGCCAGCCGCAGCTGCTGGTTGTCGCCCTCCAAGGCCACGCGAGAGAGCAGGGTGCTGTCGTCGAGGGATTCCGCATAGCGCAGACGCTGGGCGAGATCCAGGCTGCCGGCCTGTCCGGTGATCAGAGCGATCAGGCGTTCTTGCAGCTCGGGCTGATCCGGCTGGCGCTGCGCCAGGGCAAGCAGGATGTCGACCGAGTCGATCCTCTCCAGCGCCGCCCGGCGGACCGAGGTGTCCGCATCGAGGCACAGCGCTTCCAGCGCTTGGCGCTGGTCGGGTCGAGCCGGGTCGAGCCGAGCAATGGCCTGTCGTCGAATCTGGGCATCGGGGTGCCGCCAGCGTGGGGCGAAGAGGCGGCTTAGGAATCCGGGCATGGGGCATCCTGAGATTGAGAGGCGCAGCGGCCAGGCTGCGCAGGCCTTTTTTATTGCTGTCGAGGCGGCGTCTTTCGACTAATGTATGTTATCTAAGCACGCGCCGCCGCTGTGGAAAAGTCCGTCGGAACAGCAGGGTGCGGGCAGGCATCGGTCAGTACCGGGAAATGTCGGCAGGCGCCGGAGGGCTTCGGCTGGCCGTATCACCAGTTGCAGGGGGGATGGGAGTCGCTTAGCTTTAGTCCCACGACCCGACAACACCCCAGTGGAGTCCGGCAATGAGCCTCAAAGTGGACAGGGCAGAGATGGCATTCACCTTCAAGGGGGGCATGCTGCCCATGACGGTCATGGAGTTGGCAAGCGCCGACCCCGAACGTATCCGTGAGCAGCTGTCAGGCAAGCTCAGCCAATCCCCCGCGTTCTTTCAGCATACACCTGTCGTTCTCAGCGTAGAAAAGCTGGATGAGCCCCACCTCGCCCTGGAGCGGATCTGTGCCGTGTGCCGCACCCACAAGCTGTTGCCGGTGGCCGTGCGCGGTGGCGCCGACCCCGTCAAGCAGTCGGCCTGGGCGCTGGGGCTTGGCTGGTTCCCACCCACCGATGCCACGCGGGCACGTACGCTCGAGGAGGTGCCGCCTGCCGAGGCGTCGGCACCGGAGACGGCGAAGCAGCCCGGGGGGGCAAGCGGCGGCCGTATCTATCGCGGCACGGTGCGTTCCGGCCAGCAGGTCAGCGCTCCGGAAGGCGATCTGGTGGTGATCGGGGCCGTCAACGCGGGCGCCGAGGTGCTGGCGGCGGGCAGCATCCATGTCTATGGCGCCCTGCGCGGCCGTGCCCTGGCCGGTATCCATGGCGATACCGATGCGGGTATCTTCTGCCGTGAGCTGCGCGCCGAGCTGCTCTCGGTGGCAGGCACCTACAAGCGTCTCGAAGACATCGACCCGCATCTGCTGGGCTCCTCGGTGCAGGTCGTGCTGCGCGATGCCCAGTTGGGCATCACTTCGCTGGACTAGTCGGGCCGCGCTCTTTTTTCGTCATCCATCGTCCATTCAAAGGAATGTGTAACTTGGCCAAGATCATCGTAGTGACCTCAGGCAAGGGTGGGGTCGGCAAGACCACCAGCGCAGCGGCCATCGCCACTGGGCTTGCGCTGCGAGGCAACAAGACCGTTGTCATCGACTTCGACGTGGGGCTGCGCAACCTGGATCTCATCATGGGCTGCGAGCGTCGCGTGGTTTACGACCTGGTCAACGTGATCCAGGGCGAAGCCGGACTCAATCAGGCCCTGATTCGCGACAAGCGGGTCGACAACCTGCACATCCTGCCGGCCTCCCAGACCCGCGACAAGGATGCGCTGACTTCCGAGGGCGTCGAGCGGGTGCTCGAAAACCTGGGCAAGGATTTCGACTACATCCTGTGCGACTCCCCGGCCGGCATCGAGCGCGGCGCCCAACTGGCCATGTACTACGCCGACGAGGCGATCGTGGTCACCAACCCCGAGGTCTCTTCGGTGCGCGACTCCGACCGCATTCTGGGCCTGCTCGCCTCCAAGACGCGGCGCGCAGAGCGCGGCGAGGATCCGGTCAAGGAGCACCTGCTGATCACGCGTTACAACGCGGCGCGGGTCGATCACGGTGACATGCTCAACCTCGACGACATCCGGGAAATCCTGGCCATCGACCTGATCGGCCTGATTCCCGAATCCGAGGCGGTGCTGCGCGCTTCCAACCAGGGCGTGCCCGTGACCCACGATGACAACAGCGATGCGGGGCAAGCCTACATGGATACCGTCTCGCGTCTGCTGGGAGAGGAGGTGCCGCTGCGCTTCCACGAGTTCCAGAAGAAGAGCCTGCTGAGCCGTATGTTCGGAGGAGGTCGCCGGTGAAGTTGCTGGAGTTTCTGAAGCGAGAACGCAAGAAGACCGCCTCGGTAGCCAAGGAGCGGCTGCAGATCATCGTGGCGCATCAGCGCAGCCAGCGTGGCCAGCCCGACTACATGCCGATGCTGGAGAAAGAGCTGCTCGAGGTGATTCGCCGTTACGTCCAGGTGGACGACGACGCCATCAACATCAGCCTGGACAGTGAAGATAACTGTTCGGTGCTGGAACTCAACGTCACGCTGCCGCGCAGTTAGACGGCAGCTGAACGAGTCCGGCTGCGACTCGCTAGTCGTACGAGCGGTGCCCGCTGCTTCCTCGGCTGAGTCGTCCGCGGGGCTGTGTTAGGCTGTGCCGCTCAGGACGCAGTCAGGAGACACCGCGCCCATGGCGAAGCCAGATGCCGCCCCGATGACCTTCCTGTGGCACGACTACGAAACCTTCGGCGCCGATCCGCGGCGCGATCGCCCTTCGCAGTTTGCCGCAGTCCGTACCGATAGCGATTTCAACGAGCTCGGCGAGCCGGTCGAGCTGTTCTGCAAACCGGCGGACGACTATCTACCGCACCCGCAGGCGTGCCTGATCACCGGCATCACGCCGCAGCAGGCGCGTCGCCGCGGCCTGCCCGAGGCGGAGTTCGCCGGGCGCATCCACGCGCTGATGAGCGAGCCCGGTACCTGTGCGCTGGGCTACAACTCGCTGCGCTTCGACGACGAAGTGAGCCGCTGCCTGTTCTACCGCAACCTGCTCGACCCCTACTCCCGGGAGTGGCAGAACGGCAACTCGCGCTGGGACCTGATCGATGCGGTGCGCGCCTTTCACGCTCTGCGCCCCGCCGGCATCGCCTGGCCGAAGCGCGAGGACGGCTCGCCGAGCTTCCGCCTCGAGGACCTGACCGCCGCCAACGGCATCGCCCACGAAGGCGCCCACGACGCGGTAGCCGACGTGCGTGCCACCATCGCCCTGGCGCGGCTGCTCAGACAGCGCAACGCACGCCTGTTCGACTACCTGCTGGCGCTGCGTAGCAAGCGCGAGGTGGCCAAGCGGCTCGATGTGCCGGGGCGCAAGCCGGTGCTGCACGTGTCGCGGCGCTATCCGGCCAGCCGCGGCTGCAGCGCGCTGGTGATGCCGCTGGCGGAGCATCCCACCAACCCCAACGGCGTGATCGTCTACGACCTCTCCGTGGACCCTCAGGCGCTGATCGAGATGAGCGCCGAGCAGATTCGCCAGCGCGTGTTCGTCAGCAGCGACGACCTCGCCGAGGGCGAGGCGCGCATTCCGCTCAAGGTCATCCACATCAACCGCAGTCCGGTGATCCTGCCTGCGGCGGCGCTCAAGGACGTCGAAGGTCCGCGCCAGGGCGAATACGGCGAGATCGTTGAGCGCCTGGGACTCGATCTGCCAGCCTGTCGCGCCAACTGGAAGCGCCTGATGGCCAGCCCCGAGGTGGGGCAGAAGGTGGCCGCGGTGTTCGCCCAGGCGCCCCCCGAGGGCCCGCACGACCCCGATTTGATGCTCTACAGCGGCGGCTTCTTCTCTCCCGCCGACCGCCAGGAGATGCAGCGGGTGCGCGACACCTCGCCCTGGGATCTGGTCGATGCGCGTTTTGCCTTCCAGGACCCCCGGCTGGAGGAGATGCTGTTCCGCTATCGCGCGCGCAGCTATCCCGACACCCTGAGCAGCGAGGAGCAGGCGCGCTGGGAGGCGTATCGTTGGGATCGCCTGAACGATGCTGCCGTGGCCGGTTTCACCCTGAGGGACTTCGCCCGTGAGATCGAGCGCTTCAATCAGGTGGCGCTGAGCGACCGCGACCGGGCGATCCTCGAGGAGCTGGTGATGCATGTGGAGGCGATGATGCCTGCCCAGGCCTTCGGCTGACGATGTGCGGCCAGACATGACTGCGCCCGGCCAATGGCCGGGCGCAGTGCGTTCCGTGGTTCGGTTTCAGTCGTCGGCTTCGGGCAGCGGTTCCAGGTGCCGGGTGAGAGCGGCGACGTCGCTGGGCTCGTCGCCCGGGTCGTAGGCGATGGTGGCGATGGCGCGCTCGGTCAGGCTCGGCCAGGTCTCGCGCAGATCGTCTGCCGTCACCGACAACACGCGCTGAGCCAGCCGCTCGCGACGGTCGAAGCCGGTATCGCCGAACGACAGCGCGCGCCACAGGCGGTTGGTCAGCCCTGCAAGGCTGGTGTCGCGCTGCAGCAGGCCGTCATGCACGGCCTGACGGTAGGGGGCCAGGTCGGCGTCGTCCAGCTCCGTCAGTTGCTGGCCGAACTCCACCAGGAAGGCATCGATGTGATGCTTGATCTCGTCGCTGGCGACGTCGGGAGACTGTACCAGCAGGCTGAGCCCCGGGGCGTCCAGCAGCGGCGAGTAACCGGCGCTGACCACATAGCCCAGCTGCTCCTCGGTGCGCAGGCGCTGATAGAAGGGCGTGTCGATCAACTGGCCCAGTACCGCCAGCCGCGCCTGACTGTCGAGTGAGCGGTCGCTGCCCTGCAGATAGCGCAGCACCAGCGACTCTTCGCGAGTCGTATGGGGGTGCAGGATGGGCAGCGCCTCGTCGATGCGCAGCGGCGTCAGATCCGGGATCGCCTCTTTCTCCAGGGTTGGGGTCAGCATCTCGGCGACCAGCCGCCCCTCGCGTTTGGCCAGTTCGGCATCCAGGTTGCCGATGGCCAGCGCCTGCAGACGCAGCTTACCGAGGAAGGCGTCGCGGAAGGTGCGCAGATCGTCCACCGTCAGCTCTCGGCTGGCGTCGAGCAGGCTCTGGGTCGGCCACTGCGGACGCATCAGCGCTTCGGCCAGGGTGCGATGGCCCTGGCGGAACAGCGCTGCCTGCGGGGCATTGCGCCATTCGCGCTGCAGGCGATAGCGCACGCGCTCGAAGCTGGCCTCGTCGATGTCGCCATGGCGCAGTTGCTCCAGGGTGCGGCGCATCACCCGGTCCTGACGGTCGCGCCAGCCGGCAAAGGCCAGCGTGATGCCGCGGGCGTGGGGGTAGGCCTCGACATCGTGGCCGGCCAGTCGCGCCGCATAGAACTCCTCGTTGAGACTGTCGTCCAGCCAGCCCGCCAGCAGGTGGGCCAGGACGGCATGTCGCGGGTCGCTGCTGGCCGTGGGATTCTGCAGGCTGAAGCGCCACTCGACCTTGGGCGTGTTGAAGCTGGCATCCGCCATGTGCCAGAGCTCGAAGCCCGGTTCCTCCAGCAACTGCGCGGGTCGCTCGTCCTGCTGGTCGAGCAGGGCCAGGTCTTCGGCGATGAACGGATTCGGCGCTGGCAGGGCGAGCCCCGCCAGGGGCTGAGCGGTGCTCGCCTCGGGCTCCACTTCACGCCAGGGGGTATTGAACCAGGGTGACGTCTGCTCGCCCTCCACTTCGGGACCGCTGTAGACCCGCAGCAGCAGCTCGGGGCGCAGGGCGTCGAGATAGGTGGCGATCAGTTCGGGCTCGAAGCCGTCCATGCGATAGGCGGCGTACTGCACGTCTTCCACCGGGAAGCGCGCCAGGTTCATGGCCAGCCGCATGGCGCTCTGCAGCGGTGAGCCATGCTGCTGAAAACGGAACTGCTGCTCGGCGAGCTGGGCCTGCTCGTCGTAGCGCCACGCCTCCAGCCCCTGTTCGCGGATCTGCTCGATGGCGGCGAACAGGGTGGCCTCGATCTCGTCGATGCGCTCGGCCCCGGCCGGCGTCAGGCTGACGCTGACGGTGAACAGCGCGTGGCGCTCGTCGCCACGGCCCACGCCGGCGGAGAGACCGTCGGCCAGACCGGCGTCGCGCAGGACCGCGAACAGGCTGCCTTCGCCTTCATGGCCGAGCAGGTGGGCGAGGAAGTCGGCGGGCTTGTGACGGTAGTGCTGGAGCGAATCCGGCACCGGGAACATGAAGCGCACATGGCGGCTGTCGCGCACCGATTGCAGCTCCACATGGCGCGGCAGCGCCGTCTCGTCGATCAGCGGCTCCTCGATCACCGGGCGCTCCAGGCCGCGATCGGCGATATCGGCGAAGCGCTCGGCCACCATTGCTTCCAGCTCGTCCAGCGGCTGCGGACCCACCAGCGTCAGGTGCATGACGTTGGCGTCGTAGTAGCGCTCGTAGAACTCGATCACCCGCTCGCGCAGGGTCGGCTCGCCGGCGGGCGGGTCGGCCAGGGTCTCACGGCTGCCCACCGAGAAGCCCGTGGTGGGGTTGGCGGGATTGAGCACCTGATTGAGCACGTCGTTCTCACGGCGGCCATCGTCGCGGATGCGCGCCATGTATTCGGAGTGCACGATGTTGCGCTCGCTCTCCAGCTGATCGGCGTTGAACAGCGGCGTGAGGAAGAACTGGCTGAAGCGATCCAGAGCGCCGGGCAGCGCGGCGGGTTCGACCTCGAAGAAGTAGTTGGTGTCCTGCGGTGCGGTGAAGGCGTTGTGGCTGCCGCCGTGACGGCGCAGATAGCCCTGGTAGGCATCGGCTTCGGGGAAGGGCTCGGTGCCGAGGAACAGCATGTGCTCGAGGAAGTGCGCCAGCCCGGCCAGATCGTCCGGATCCTGGGCGCTGCCCACGCCGACGTTCATCGAGGCGGCGGCGCGGTCGGCCGTGACGTCGCTGACCAGCAGTGCAGTCAGGCCGTTCTCGAGCGTCAGCACCCGGTAGTCGCGATCGTCATGGGGGCTGACGTGGGGCTCGATGACCTCCTCGATGGCCGCTTCGTAGTCATGTGCCGCTTCCTCGGCCTGCTGCGCCTGGGCCAGGGCCGGAAGCAGCAGGCCAGTAAACAGCAGGCCGGCAAGCCAGGGCAGAGAGCCACGGCTTGGCAGAGTCGGATGGGGCTTGAGCATCATGTCTCCTGTTCGTTCCAGCGCAACATGGGGCCTGTGGGGTGTGCGCAGGCGGGATCCTGATTGTTGGGATCGTTGACCCTTCTTGATACCGGAAAGGCGCCCAACAGTTCCCTCGGCGCGGGACGCAGCAGCGCCCGCGCGGTTTCCACCGGCGTGTCGGGGTCGAGCCAACTGCGGGCCTCGTCGGCAGCAATCAGCGCCGGCAACCGGTCGCCCAGCGGGGCCAGAAAATCGTTGGTCGGCACCGTCACCAGCGCCATCGAGTCGGTGTGCTCGGTCAGCGTCGTGTGGTAGCGGCACCAGATGCCCGCCAGCAGCAGCGGAGCGCGATCGCCCCGGGTGATGAGGAACGGCTGCTTGAAGCGGGGCTGCATCTTCCACAGATAGATCCCGCCGACCGGCACCAGGCAACGGCGCGCGGCGAAGGCCTCGCGAAACATGGGGCGAGCGTCGAGGGATTCAGCCCGGGCGCAATGGGGGGCATGATCGAGCACGGTCAGCCAGGCAGGGGTCAGCCCCCAGAACACCGGCCTCGTGCAGGCTCTGCCCGCTTCCAGGCGAATGTGCGTCAGTACGCGTCTGGGCGCCACGTTGGCGCCGGTCAGCAGCGGTGACTCCTGGCACAGCCCGGGTAGCAATCGAGCGACGTCGAGCTGAGGAATGTACAGGCGGCCGGCCATGGAATCTCCGGGTGTCGGGGTGGCGTCAGGGTAGCCAAGTCGAGGGGTAATGAACAAGGCTTCGCTCGCAATGGTCGAAAACAGTGTTCGATGTGCGCTATCCTACGCTACCGTGCGAAGTAATCCGCCCACGAGATTGGTAACGTTCTGCGAGGAACTCGATGGCTCGTCCCCGACAGCATGCGCCCGAAGCGCTCCATGCCCAGGTCATGGCGGCATGCGATGACTGGCTGCAGAGCAATCCCGTACACGCGCTCTCGCTGCGAGCCCTGGCGCGTGAGGTGGGCTGTGCGCCGAGCACGTTGCTCAAGCTCTACGGCAGCTTCGGCAATCTGTTGCAGCATGTGAACATCGAGACGCTGGCGCGTCTGCGTATGGTCATCGAACCGCTGACCGAGGGCGTGGCGCCGGAACGGCAGATGCGCTCCCTGGCGTTGGCCTACTGGCAGTTCGCCCAGCGCGAGCCGTTCCGCTGGCAGCTGCTGTTCGATTATCCGCTGGCGCAGGAGGGCGAGCTCGACCAGCGTCAGTCCGACATGATCGAGGCGCTGTTCCTGCGCGTGGAGAACGGGCTGAAGGAGTATCAGCCGGCGCTGGGCGATCTCGAGGCCAGGCGCCTCGGGCGCACCCTGTGGGGCAGCGTGCACGGCCTGGTACAGCTTGGCCTCAACGAGCGCCTGGGCTATTGGCAGGGCCAGCAGCTCGAGGTGCCGGAACTGCTCGACCAGCTGCTCTCCACCATCCTCGCCGGCCTGAAGCATAGGTCCGATATCGCGTGAATCTCGTCCTGTACGGGCTGCTTGCCGTCATGCTGACCGCCGGCGGCTGGCGCATGGTTCGCAAGCCGCGACCGGTCATTCGCTATCTCATCTTTCTGCTGATCCACTGCTGCTATCGGCTGCGCCTGCGCGGGCTCGAGCATATTCCCGCCAAGGGCGCGGCCGTGGTGGTGTGCAACCATGTCAGCTTCATGGATGCGTTGGTGATCGGCGGTGCGAGCCCGCGCCCGCTGCGTTTCCTGATGGACCGGCCGATCTACGAGTCGCCCTGGCTCAACTGGCTGTTCCGCCTGGTGGGAGCGATTCCGGTGGAGTCCGACCGGCGCGATCCCGGCAGCGTACGCCGGGCGCTGGAGGAGGTCAGTCGGGCGCTGCGCAGCGGTGAAGTGGTGATGCTGTTCCCCGAAGGCCGCTTGACGCCGGATGGCGAGGTGCATGCCTTTCGACGCGGGCTGGAGACGATCCTGGCCCGCGATCCGGTGCCGGTGATCCCTGCCGGTCTGGCCGGCCTGTGGGGGTCGTGGACGTCGCATTGCAACGGTCCGGCGCTGTCCAAGCGGCCGAGCCGCTTCCGCGCCCGAGTGGCGCTCTACTTCGGCCGGCCGATTCCGCCGCGGCTGGCGCAGCGCGACCGGCTCGAGGCGCACGTGCGGGCGCTCAAGGCCGAAGCCGACGGCTGGGCCTGCCCGCACCGGCTCGGCACGCCCCGGCACTGATCAGGGCTGTCGCGCACGTCCGCTGCGCACCGTCTGCCAGCAGCGCGCCGAGGTGATCAGGTTGTCCCGCACTTCGATGATTTCCATGCGAACGCTGCCGATCTGCAGGCAGGCCGGGCCATCGGGGAAAGCTTCCAGGTGCTCGAGGATCAGGCCGTTGAGGGTCTTGGGGCCGTCGGTCGGCAGCTTCCAGCCCAGGGTGCGGTTGATGTCGCGGATGTTGGCGGTACCGTCGATCACGTGACTGCCGTCGTCCTGGCGATGGATCTCCTGATCCTGGCCGGCCACGTCGGTGGTGAACTCGCCGACGATCTCCTCGAGGATGTCCTCCAGCGTGACCAGCCCCTCCACGTCGCCGTACTCGTCCACCACGATGCCGATGCGGCGCTTCTGTTTCTGGAAGTTGAGCAGTTGGGTGTGCAGCGGTGTCGATTCGGGAATGAAGTAGGGCTCACGGGCCTCCTGCACGATCGAGGCCTTGGTCACTTCGTCCCGGGACAGGAAGCGGGCCGCATTGCGCAGATGCAGCATGCCGATGATGTTGTTGATGTCGCCCTTGAATACCGGCAGACGGGTGTGCTGGCTGGTGCGGATCTGGGTCAGGATGGTCTCCAGCTCATCGTCCAGATCGATACCCACCACCTCGTGGCGCGGCACCATGATGTCGTTGACCGTGACGTTCTCCAGATCGAGGATCGACAGCAGCATGGCCTGGTGGCGATGGGGGATCAGCGTGCCCGCCTCGTGCACCACGGTGCGCAGCTCGTCGCGGGTCAGGCTGTCGCCGCCGCCCTCGATGCTCTTGATGCCGGTCAGCTTGAGCAGGCCGTTGGAGATCGCGTTGACCAGCCATACCAGCGGATAGAGCAGCTTGAGCAGCGGTTCCAGGATCAGCGAGGCGGGATAGGCGATGCGCTCCGGCTTGATCGCGGCGTAGGTCTTGGGGCTGACCTCGGCGAAGATCAGGATCACGATGGTGAGCAGCAGCGGGGCGAGGGCGGGACCGGTGACCTCGCCGAAGAAGTGGATGGCCAGCACGGTGGCGATGGCGGCGGCCAGGTTGTTGACCAGATTGTTGCCGATCAGGATCACGCCGATCAACCGGTCCGGGCGCGCCAGCAGCCGCAGGACCCGGCGAGCTCGACTGTCGCCGCTGTTGGCTTCGTGATTGAGCCGATAGCGGTTGATCGACATCATGCCGGTCTCGGAGCTCGAGAAGAAAGCGGAAAGGCAGATGAGCAGGAAAAGCAGGCCGAACAGCAATCCCACTGGGAAGTCGTCGCTCAAGGTCGTTGGATCCTCGCTGGCGTGTCAGCCCCGTTTGTAGGGATTCGCTCCGGCAGTGTCAAGGCGACCTACGCTTCAGGTACGGTTGAGGATGACTTCGAGCACGAACTTGCTGCCGAAATAGGCCAGTAGCAGTACGGCGCAGCCGCCCAGGGTCCAGCGCACGGCGCGCATGCCGCGCCAGCCCAGTACGTGATGGCTGATCAGCAGGATGGCGAAGATCACCCAGGCCGCCAGCGAGAGGATGGTCTTGTGGGCCAGGTGCTGGGCGAACATGCTCTCGACGAAGGCGAAGCCGCTGACGATCGACAGGGTCAGCAGTGCCATGCCGGCCCAGATCAGCTCGAACAGCACCCGCTCCATGGTGGTCAGCGGCGGCAATACCTGCACCACGCCGCGGGTATGGTGGTGGCGCAGGGCATGATTCTGCAGCCCCAGCAGGACCGCCTGGCAGGCAGCAATGAAGAGTACGCCGAAGGCGAGTGCCGAGCTCATGGCGTGCAGGGCGATCCCCGGGGTCATGCCGCCGGTGCGCTCAGGGCTCGGCAGGCCCACGGCCAGCAGCAGGGCGATGCCGGAGATGGGAAACAGCCCGACGGCCACGCTCAGCACCGGCTTGGCCAGACTCACGCCGAGCAGCAGGATGACCATGATGGCGGTCAGCATCACCGCGCTGGTGGAGAGGCCGGGCATCAGGCCGGGGCTCTGATCGATCAGCTTGAAGGCCACCGGCAGATGAAACAGCAGACCCAGCAGGCCCAGCACGCGAACCAGGGCCGGGCGCTGCGGCACGCGCCGCAACAGCGTTAGCCCTTGCCAGGAGGCTGCGCCCAGATAAAGGATGAAGGCCATGAGGGCCAGGGGAAGCGCCTGCATCAGTGTCGTCCGTGCGCCGTCGCCAGCGTCAGTGCCTCTCGGGTGGATGGAGTCTGCCGAGGCCACTATACCCAATCCTCGCTGCGGCGCACAGCCGTGGACGGGGCGCGCATGCATGGAGACTGGCCGCCGCAGCGCGTATAATGTCGCCCAGACTCTTCAAACCGCTTTATCAGGGCTGTTTCCTCAGCGTGCGCCAGCGTGTCACCGCCTGTGTGACCCCTTGTCGCAGACACCTCCCGAACGCCGTGAGGTATCGCCCCGAGCCGACAGCCTGACAGCCGGAGTGGCTTATGTTCCAGAATCTCAGTGAGCGCCTTTCCCAGACGCTCAAGTCCATCAAAGGTCAGGCGCGCCTGACCGAGGACAACATCAAGGACACGCTGCGCGAGGTGCGTCGGGCGCTGCTCGAGGCCGACGTCGCCCTGCCGGTGGTCAAGGCCTTCATCGAGCGCGTGCGCGAGCGCGCCGTGGGCCAGGAGGTATCGAAGAGTCTTTCGCCGGGCCAGCAGTTCGTCAAGATCGTCCAGCAGGAGCTCGAGGCGATCATGGGCGAGGCCAACGAAGGGCTCTCGCTCAAGGGTTCCCCGGCGGTGGTGCTGATGGCCGGCCTGCAGGGGGCGGGCAAGACCACCTCGGTGGCCAAGCTGGCGCGCTTCCTCAAGGAGCGTGAGAAGAAGAAGGTGCTGGTGGTTTCCGCCGACGTCTATCGCCCGGCGGCCATCGACCAGCTCGAGACCCTGGCCGGCGAGGTCGGCGTCGACTTCTTCCCCTCGCGCAGCGACCAGAAGCCGGTCGACATCGCCCAGGCGGCAATCAAGCACGCCAAGATCCAGTTCCACGACGTGCTGCTGGTCGACACCGCCGGTCGCCTGGCCATCGACGAGGCCATGATGGCCGAGATCGCCGAGCTGCACCGCGCCTGCCAGCCTCAGGAAACCCTGTTCGTGGTCGATGCCATGACCGGCCAGGATGCCGCCAACACGGCCAAGGCGTTCCACGAGGCGCTGCCGCTGACCGGCGTGATCCTGACCAAGGCCGACGGCGATGCCCGTGGCGGTGCGGCACTGTCGGTGCGTCACATCACCGGCAAGCCGATCAAGTTCATGGGCGTGGGCGAGAAGATCGATGCCCTGGAGCCCTTCCACCCGGATCGGGTGGCCTCGCGCATCCTCGGCATGGGCGACGTACTGTCGCTGATCGAGGAGGCGGAGCGAACGGTCGACAAGAAGAAGGCCGAGCAGCTCGCCAAGAAGGTCAAGAAGGGCGAGGGCTTCGATCTCGAGGACTTCCGCGACCAGCTCCAGCAGCTCAAGAAGATGGGCGGCATGGGCGGTCTGCTCGGCAAGCTGCCGGGCATGGGGCAGATGGCCGAGCTGGCCCAGGGGCCTGGTCCGGAGAAGGAGCTGGGCAAGCTCGAGGCGCTGATCAACTCGATGACGCCCCAGGAGCGGCGCAAGCCCGAGATCATCAACGGCTCGCGCAAGCGCCGCATCGCTGCGGGTGCCGGCCTGCAGGTGCCCGACCTCAACCGTCTGCTCAAGCAGCACAAGCAGATGCAGAAGATGATGAAGAAGGCGGGCAAGAAGGGCGGCATGCAGAAGATGATGCGCGGCATGTCCGGCATGATGGGCGGCGGCGGCCCGGGTGGCCCCGGCGGTATGGGCGGCATGGGTGGTCCCGGCGGCTTCCCGTGGCGCTGAGCCGCACGGCGGCTGCGCTGGGGGTCGATTCTACGGCCAGTGCTCGGAGGCTCGAAAAAGGGTTTCAAAGCGGGGCTGATTTCCGTAGAATGCTGCGTCTTCATGGCAGGACCGTGGCTATGCCCGGCTGCACGCTTGTAACGAAGCATTTGCCAAGAAAGTGACCGAATGACGCGAAAGCGGGTCCACGGGCCCGCTTTCCTGGCAGAAGCCGAGTACCCTGGCCGTTCGCCGGGGCCGGCGCATCGGTATTTAAACGTAACCTCAACCGAAGGATAGTCAACGCCATGGTTACCATTCGTCTGGCACGTGGTGGCGCCAAGAAGCGTCCCTTCTACCACCTGACCGTGACCGATTCACGCAATTCCCGCGACGGCCGTTTCATCGAGCGTCTGGGCTTCTTCAACCCGATCGCTCGCGGTCAGGAAGAGCGTCTGCGCGTCGATCTGGATCGCGTCGCTCACTGGCAGGGCCAGGGCGCACAGATGTCCGACCGCGTGGCCGAGCTGGTCAAGGAAGCCCGCAAGCAGGCCTGAGCCTGTGCAGTTCGGTGACGTCATGAGCGAGCAGGCCGCACGCAGCGAACGCGACGACCATGTGGTGCTGGGCAAGTTGACCAGCCCCTACGGCGTCAAGGGTTGGCTCAAGGTCTACTCCCATACCGGTCCGATGGACGGCATTCTCGAGTATCCCGAGTGGGTGCTGCGTCAGGGCGATACCCTGAGCCGTCATCGCCTGCTGCAGGGACGGCGTCACGGCAAGGGCCTGGTGGCCCTGCTGGAAGGCGTCGATTCGCGCGAGGCCGCCGAGCGTGTGGCCGGCGCCGAGATCCTGCTGCCCAAGGCGGAGCTGCCCCAGCTCGAAGGCGACGAATACTACTGGCACCAGCTCGAAGGGCTCACGGTCGTGACCCGTGAGGGCGTGGTGCTGGGGCGTGTCGCCTACCTGTTCGAAACCGGCGCCAACGACGTGATGGTGGTCAAGGGCGACCCGCAGGGGGAGCCGCCGGCCATCGACGATCGCGAGCGTCTGCTGCCGTTCCTGCCCGACGAGGTGATCGTCGCGGTGGACCTGGCGGGCGGCACCATGACCGTCGACTGGGATCCGGAGTTTTGAGTCTCGAGACAGAGACCGGGGCGAGCGCAGCGCCGGACATGTGGGTCGGCGTGGTGTCGCTGTTTCCTGAGATGTTCGAAGCCATCACCCGGCACGGCGTCACCGGAAGAGCGGTCAGTCAGGGGCGTGTGGCACTGGAGTTCTGGAACCCGCGCGACTACGCCACCGACAGGCATCGCACCGTGGACGACCGGCCCTATGGCGGCGGCCCCGGCATGCTGATGAAAGTCGACACCCTGCGCGCGGCCATCCACGCCGCACGCCAGCGGGCGAGCGAGGCCACCGGCCAGCAGCCCAGGGTCATCTACCTGTCGCCCCAGGGGCGCAGGCTCGACCAGCAGGGTGCGCGCGAGCTTGCTTGCGGCCCCCCCCTGGTGGTGGTGGCCGGGCGCTACGAAGGTATCGATGAGCGCATCGTGGAGAGCGACATCGATGAAGAGTGGTCGATCGGCGACTATGTGCTCAGCGGCGGCGAGCTGCCGGCCATGGTACTGATCGACGCCGCGGCAAGACTGGTTCCCGGCGTGCTGGGACATCAGGACTCCGCGGTCGAGGACTCCTTCAATCAGGGGCTGCTGGACTGTCCGCACTACACGCGTCCCGAAGAGATCGACGGACGACGGGTACCGGAAGTGCTGCTCAGTGGCCACCATGGCGAGATTCGTCGCTGGCGGCTCAAGCAGTCGCTGGGGCGGACCTGGCTGAGGCGCCCCGACCTGCTGGAAGGCAGGTCGCTGAGCGCCGAGCAGCAGACGCTGCTCGAGGAGTTCATCGAAGAATACGCCCTGTCGAATGGCAGGGCGGAGGTGCAGGACGCGAGACGCTGAGCCCTGGAGGCCAGGCATCGCGGACCTGCGTCACCCATCATCTCCCGCGCTCTCGAGCCAGGCTCGGGCGCCGGGATCACGCGCCGCCGTCGACCTTGTAAGGAGCGGCGGCGCCGAATACGAGGAGTCATTGTCATGAGCAGCAAGAACAAGGTGATCCAGGCGCTCGAAGCCGAGCAGATGAGCAAGCAGGTGCCGGATTTCGCCCCGGGTGACACCGTCGTCGTGCAGGTCAAGGTCAAGGAAGGCAACCGCGAGCGTCTGCAGGCCTTCGAAGGCGTGGTGATCGGCAAGCGCAACCGCGGCCTGAACTCCGCCTTCACCGTGCGCAAGATCTCCCACGGTGTCGGCGTCGAGCGTACCTTCCAGACCTACAGCCCGCTGGTCGACTCCGTCGAGGTCAAGCGTCGCGGCGACGTGCGCCAGGCCAAGCTGTACTACCTGCGCGAGCGCAGCGGCAAGTCTGCCCGTATCAAGGAAAAGCTGTCGTAACGAAAGCGTGTGCGGGTCGTGCCCGAGTCCGGCCCGCTCGTGGTTTCGTTGTGCCGCAAGCCCCGCCACCGCTCACGCGGGGCGGGGCTTCGTCATTTCAGGCCGTGCCTGCGCATGGGGCTCAGGCCCGTGCATGGGTGCCGGCTCTGCGTATGGAGAGTAGGGCATGCCCCCTGACGCCCGATCCTTGGTGCTGATCGAGTCCTTCCTCGATGCCCTGTGGCTCGAGCGTGGGGCCAGCGAGCACACGCTCTCGGCCTATCGTCGCGACCTCGAGGCCTGGGCGGCGCGGTTGGCCGAGTTGGGCGGCGACCTGCTGGCACCGGACCAGGCGCTGTTACCCGCCTGGCTCGACGAGCGGCGGGCCGCCGGCTACCAGCTGCGCAGCAATGCCCGGCTGCTCTCCAGCCTGCGTGGCTTCTATCGCTGGGCCCTGGCCGAGGGGCGCATCGAGCGCGATCCGCTGGCCGAGGTGCGTTTGCCGCGGGTGCGGCCCAACCTGCCCGATACCCTCGACGAGGACGAGGTGGAGCGTTTGCTGGCGGCGCCGGACCTGGCCACCGATCTCGGTCTGCGCGACCGCGCCATGCTCGAGGTGCTGTATGGCTGCGGCCTGCGGGTATCGGAGCTGGTGGGGCTCAGCGTGGATGCCGTCAACCTGCGTCAGGGCGTGGTGCGGGTGCGCGGCAAGGGCGACAAGGATCGGCTGGTCCCGTTGGGGGAGGAGGCCGTACACTGGCTGACACGCTACATGCGCAGTGCCCGAGGGGCGCTGATGAGCGACGCGACACGCCCCGCGCTTTTCCCCGGACGTGGCGACAACTGCATGACGCGCCAGACCTTCTGGCATCGGATCAAGGCCCATGCGCGCACCGCGGGAATCACGCGGCCGCTGTCGCCGCATACGTTGCGGCATGCGTTTGCCACGCATCTATTGAATCATGGAGCCAATCTGCGTGTCGTACAGCTGCTGCTCGGTCACAGCGATCTGTCGACCACGCAGATTTACACCCACGTTGCGCAGGCGCGACTCGAAGCCCTGCACGCCGACCATCATCCTCGAGGCTGAATCATGATCGCGTTAACCCATCGTCTAGCCGGCTCCCTGTTCGCCCTGGCCGTTCCCCTGGCGTCGCTGCTGCTGCCTGCCGCTGCCTGGGCCGGTGCCGCCGAGCGACTGGCCGAGCGGCTGGAAGTCAACGGCCAGCCCATGCCGGTCGCCAGCGTGCACGAGACCCCGGTGCCGGGCTTCTACCTGGTACGCCTGGAGACCGGCGAGGCCTTCTACAGCGATGCCGAAGGCAAGTACTTCCTGGTCGGCGACCTTTACGAGAACGGCCAGGGTGGGCTGACCAATCTCACCGAGCAGTCGCGCAACGTCGAGCGGGCCGAGCAGCTTGCCAACGTGCCGGAGAGCGAGCGCGTCGTATTCCGTGGCACGGCAGAGAAGCGGGCCGAGATCTTCGTCTTCACCGATACCACCTGCCCCTACTGCCGTCAGTTCCATGAAGAGGTGCCGACCCTCAACGAGATGGGCATCGAGGTGCACTACCTGGCCTTTCCCCGTGCCGGCATGAACTCCCAGGGCGCGCGGATTCTCGAGCAGATCTGGTGCGACGGCAATCCGACCGAGGCGATGAACGCGGGCAAGCGACAGGAAACGCTGTCGGGCGGCACCGACTGCGACAATCCGGTCGAGGCACAGTATCATCTGGGCATGACCGTGGGCGTGCAGGGAACACCGGCCATCGTGCTGCCCGATGGGCGGCTGGTACCGGGCTACGTGCCCGCCGAGCGCCTGGCCGACATGCTCGGCCTGGCGGAATGAGGGCAGACCGAGAGCTGCTGAGTGCATGAACGCTGGACATTGACACCATCATGGGGAGCAGGACATTGAAACCGGTGAGAGTGGGAATCTGTGGTTTGGGTACCGTCGGTGGCGGCACCTTCAACGTGCTGACGCGCAACGCCGACGAGATTGCGCGGCGTGCCGGCCGCCCGATCGTGATCGAGCAGGTGGCGCTGCGCAGCACCAACCCTGAGTGCGACCTCACCGGGATCAAGACCACCAACGACGTCTTCGAGGTGGCCCGCAACCCGGACATCGACGTGCTGGTCGAGGTGTTGGGGGGCTATGACGTGCCCCGCGAGCTGGTGCTCACCGCCATCGCCAACGGCAAGCACGTGGTCACCGCCAACAAGGCGCTGATCGCCGTGCACGGCAACGAGATCTTCCAGGCTGCCCACGAGCAGGGCGTGATCGTCGCCTTCGAGGCTGCGGTGGCCGGCGGCATCCCGGTGATCAAGTCTCTGCGCGAAGGCCTCGGTGCCAACCGCATCGAGTGGGTGGCGGGCATCATCAACGGCACCGGCAACTACATCCTGACGCACATGCGCAGCGAAGGGCGCGCCTTCGAGGACGTGCTCGCCGAGGCCCAGGCGCTGGGTTACGCCGAGGCCGACCCCACCTTCGACGTCGAAGGCATCGACGCTGCCCACAAGCTGACCATCCTCGCATCGATCGCCTATGGCGTGCCGCTGCAGTTCGAGAAGGCCTACACCGAGGGAATCTCGCGGGTGACGTTCGATGACGTGGAACAGGCCGACAACCTGGGCTACGTGATCAAGCACCTGGGCATCTCCAAACGCACCGAGCATGGGCTCGAGCTGCGCGTGCATCCGACCCTGATCCCCAAGGAGCGCCTGCTGGCCAATGTGCACGGGGTCAAGAACGCCATAGCGATCATGGGCGATGCCGTGGGTCCGACCCTCTACTACGGTGCCGGCGCCGGCTCCGAACCCACGGCCTCGGCGGTGGTGGCCGACCTGCTCGACGTGGCCCGCGACATCGCCACCGATCATCACTATCGCGTGCCCTACCTGGCCTTCAGCGGCATCGGCGACGACGACGGCGGCATGCCGATCCTGCCCATGGAGGACATCGTCACCGCCTACTATCTGCGCCTGCTGGCGGTGGACCGCCCCGGCGTGCTGGCGCGGGTGGCGACCATTCTCTCCGAGCAGGGCATCTCCATCGAGGCGCTGGTGCAGAAGGAAGCCACCGAAGGCGAACTGGTGCCGATCATCCTGCTGACCCACAGGTGCCGCGAGAAGCACATGAACGAGGCGATCCGCCAGATCGAGTCGATGGCCGACATCGCCGGGCCGGTCACGCGGATCCGCGTCGAGTCGCTGGACGAGCAGGAGTAAGGGCATGCGCTACATCAGTACCCGTGGGCAGGCGCCTGCGCTCTCTTTCGAAGAGGTCGTGCTGACCGGCATGGCCAGCGACGGCGGCCTCTACGTGCCGGAAACCATTCCGCAGCTCTCCCGTGAGGAGCTCGCCGGCATGGCCGGACTCTCCTATGCCGAGGTCGCCTTCCGCGTGATGCGGCCGTTCGTCAACGGCGAGATCGACGACGAGACCTTCCGCGGCATCGTGCGCGACGCCTACGCCACCTTCAGCCACGACGCCGTGGTGCCGCTCAACCAGCTCGACGCCAACCACTTCCTGCTGGAGCTGTTCCACGGCCCGACGCTGGCCTTCAAGGACGTTGCCCTGCAGCTGCTGGGCCGTATCCTCGATCACTTCCTGGCCAAGCGCGGCGAGCGCGCGGTGATCATGGGCGCCACCTCCGGCGACACCGGTTCGGCGGCCATCGAAGGCTGTCGCCACTGCGACAACCTCGACATCTTCATCCTGCACCCGCACAACCGGGTCTCCGAGGTGCAGCGTCGGCAGATGACCTCGGTGCTGGCCGACAACGTCTTCAACATCGCCATCGAAGGCAACTTCGACGACGCCCAGGCGATGGTCAAGGCCAGCTTCGCCGACCAGGGCTTCCTCGGCGGCACCCGCCTGGTGGCGGTGAACTCGATCAACTGGGCGCGTATCATGGCCCAGATCGTCTACTACGTGGCCGCCGGCGTAGCGCTGGGTGCGCCACACCGGCTGGTCAGTTTCTGCGTGCCTTCGGCCAACTTCGGCAACGTCTTCGCCGGCTACATGGCCTACCGCATGGGGCTGCCGGTCAAGCAGTTCATCATCGCCACCAATGCCAACGACATTCTGCACCGCACCATCGCCGACAACGACTTCTCCAAGCAGGAGCTCAAGGCGACCCTGGCGCCCTCCATGGACATCGTTGTGTCGTCCAACTTCGAGCGCCTGCTGTTCGAGGCCTACGAGCGTGACGGCGCTGCCGTGGCTGCGCTGCTCGGGCGCTTCCAGTCCGAGCCGACGGCGCTGGCCGAGGCGCCGCTGGAGCGGCTGCGGGCGCTGTTCACCAGCCATAGCGTCGACGATGCCACCATCCTCGAGGTGATCCGCGAGGCTCACCACCGTACCAAGGAGGTGCTCGACCCGCACACGGCTACCGGTTATCGCGCCGCCGAGCGCGCCCGGGCCGATGCCGAAACGCCGATGATCACCCTGGCCACGGCCCACCCGGCCAAGTTCGCCGAGGCGGTGGTCAAGGCGGGCTTCCCCGGTGTGCCGCTACCGCCGCACATGGACGACCTGCTGGAGCGCGAGGAGCGTTACACCGTGCTGCCGGCGGAGCTGGCTAAGGTGCAGGCGTTCGTGGCCGAGCACCGGCGCCAGCACTGAAGGCCGAAGCTGAGGCGAGGGGCGCCGGATCAACCCGGGAAGGCGTTGCTAACTCCCAGAATGTGCCCGCCGAGGTAGCGAGGGCATAGGGGACAGGTCGAAGAGGAGGTCTTTTGCCATGGATGGCAAAAGTAGCGCCCAGGGATGGGTTTACAGCGCCTCCTCGTAGACCTGTCGCCGGCTAGCCCGAGCGGTGGTCAGTGTCGGCGAAGATAGTCCCGGCTCTCCTCGCATCGAGGCTAGCCCGGGCGGTGGTCAGTGTCGGCGAAGATAGGCCCTGCGCCCCTCGTCTCGAGGCAGCCCGAGAGGCCGCGCCGAGATGCCATGAGCCGGCCGCAAAACCCGTCATGCAACAGGAGCCACGCTTGGACGCGAACGCGCCGCCCGATCTGCACGCCCGACTCAAACCGCGGCTGCTGCTGCGCCCACGCAACGAGGCACTCTACGCCCGCGCGCTCGCCGAAGGCCTGACCGAGCTGCAGGCCCGGGTGTTGGCCGGTCGCCTGACCGACTACGAGGGCGAACTGGCACCGCTGACCCGGCCCAGCCTGCGCTATCTCGAACATCCGGAGCGCCTGGCCGACGGTCGCCGCGCCGCAGAGCGCATCGCCACCGCCGTGGCCGAGGGCGAGCACATCGGCATCCTCACCGACTACGACGTCGACGGCATCACCTCCCACGTAGTCATCCGGCGCACCCTGGTGGAGCTCTTCGGTGTGCCGGAGTCGCGTCTGCACAGCCTGATCGGCCATCGTATCCACGACGGCTACGGCATCAGCCTGCCGCTGGTGGAGCGCACGCTCAGGCTCTCACCGCGGCCTACGCTGGTGATCACCGCCGACTGCGGCAGCTCCGACGAGCCGCGCATCGCCCGGCTCAAGGCGGAAGGCATCGACGTGGTGGTGAGCGACCACCACGCCCTGCCGGTGGAAGGGCCGCCGCCCTCGGCTCATGCCGTGGTCAACCCGACCCGTGACGACTGCCAGTACCCCGACCGCACCATTGCCGGCTGCATGGTGGCCTGGCTGGTGATGTCGCTGACGCGCAGCGTGCTGGTGGAGTGGGGCGTGATTCCCGATGCCACGCCCAAGCTCTCCGCCTGGCTCTCCTACGTGGCGCTGGGCACCGTGGCCGACTGCGTGTCGCTGGGGGCGAGCCCGGCCAATCGCGCCGTGGTCAGTCATGGTCTGACGTTGATCAACCGCATGGAGGCTGCCTGCTGGCGTGCCATGGCGACACGCCTGGGCGAAGACAGCGTGCCGTTCTCCGCCGAGACCCTGGCCTTCCAGATGGGGCCGCGCATCAACGCCCGCTCACGCCTCGACGACCCCTACGCGGCGCTGCACTTCATGCTCGCGGGGGACGACGCCACGGCGATACGCCACCTGCAGACGCTGGACGACGACAACCAGTCGCGCAAGGCGATCGAGGCGGAAATGGTCGAAGAGGCCCGCGGCCTGGCCCTGCCACAGCTCGAGGCCGACCGGCCGGCGCTGATCGTCTACCTCGAAAGCGGCCATCCGGGCGTGCAGGGTATCGTCGCTTCGCGTCTGGTGCAGGCCTTCGGCCGGCCAGCGCTGGTGCTGACGCCGGCGGCGGCGCCCGGCATGCTCACCGGCTCGGGGCGCTCCATCGAGGCGCTGCACCTGCGCAATGCGCTGCAGCGCGCCCATGAACTGGCCCCCGAAGCGCTGCCGCGCTTCGGCGGGCATCGCGGCGCGGCCGGGGTCGGTGTACCGGTGGAGCAGCTGGAAATGTTCCGGTCGGCCCTGCTGCAAGCCGTGAGCGAGCAGTTGGGAGAGGCCGAGCTGTTCCCCCACGTGCTGACCGACGGAGCGCTCAACCCCGAGCAGCTGCAGCTGGCCACCCTGCTCGAGCTGGAGGCGCTGGGGCCCTACGGGCGCGAGTTCGACGCGCCGCTGTTCGAAGGGGAGTTCCTGATCGAGTCGATACGTGCCGTGGGCGCCGAGGGCAACCACCTGTCGATGCACCTGTCATCGGGCGCGACGAGCCTCAAGGCGATCTGGTTTCGCGCCCTCACGCCGGGAGAACTGCCCGCCTTCGGTCTGGGCGACCGGCTGCGCTGCGCCTACCGGCTCAATCTCAACCGCTGGCGGGGCCAGGAGTCGCTGCAGCTCATGATCGAGTATGCCGAGCCGTTGCACGGCTGAAGCGAACTTCGTGGCCAGCTGAGTGAGGTCAATGATTTTGCGGGCGCTTGCCGCTAGAATCCGGGCCGTTCGGGGCTAGGCCCGCCATCCCAAGGAATCGTGAATGGATCCACAAGATCTTCCCACCGATCCCCATCGCCCCTACGAGGACGTGATGGCGATGCTGGTGGGCACGCTGTTCGTCGCCCTCGGCGTCAGCTTCTATACCCAGGCGCTGCTGCTCACCGGCAGTACCGCCGGCATGGCCTTCCTGCTGCAGTACGCTACCGGCTGGCGCTTCGGGGTGTGGTTCTTCCTCATCAATCTGCCGTTCTACTACCTGGCGGTGAAGCGCATGGGCTGGTCGTTCACCCTGCGCACCTTCGTCGCCATCGCCCTGGTGTCGCTGTTCTCCGAGCTGACCGGCAAGTGGGTCGTTTTCGACAGCCTCAATCCGCTCTACGCCTCGCTGATGGGCGGCAGCCTGATCGGCATCGGCATGCTGGTGCTGTTTCGCCACCGCACCAGCCTCGGTGGCATCAACATCCTGGCGCTCTATCTGCAGGCTCGCTACGGCCTGCGCGCCGGCTACGTGCAGCTCGGCATCGATGGGGTGATCATGCTCGCTGCCTTCCTGGTGCTACCGGCCGACAGGGTCGGGCTCTCGGTGCTGGGCGCGGTGGCGCTGAACCTGATCATTGCCCTCAATCACAAGCCCGGCCGCTATATGGGCGTGAGCTGAAAAGTGGCTGTGCTCGACCATACGGCGTTAAAAATCGGCTTAAAGTGCTCATTTACAAACACGTAAACTCCGCCTTTGCGCCGATTTTTGCCTTGTCTGGCCTTCGCTCGCCGACTTTTCGGATGGCATGGCTCTTGTCAGTAGTTGGGCCAGACACCGGGCGTCGCCAGCTCGATCAGGTGGCCGTCGGGGTCGCGGAAGTAGAGACTCTCGCCGCCGCGGGGCCAGTGGGTGCGCCCTTCGATGACCACGCCGTGGTCGTCGAGCTGGCGCTCCCAGGCGGCCAGCTCGTCGGCGGCGATGGCGAAGGCGAGATGCACCCGCCCTCTGCCGTCATGGGGCGGGATGGTGCCCATCTCGTTGGGCAGTACCACGGTTTGCAGCGTCTCGCCCTGCAGGAACAGCAGCAACACCGAACCGGCACCTGCATCGTAGGCGGTGAATCGATGATCGGCGTTGAACGGCTCGAGGCCCATCACGCCTTCGAAGAAGACCCGCGCCCGGTCCATGTCGTCGACGTAGAGTGCGGTCTCCAGTACGCCGTTGAGCTTGGGCATGGCCATCACTCCCTCTGGCATATGCTTTCAGCGTAGCAGGTGCTCTCGACGGTCCGGCTCAGCGGCGCCACCAGAACCACCAGACGATGGCGACGATCAGCGCCAGGCCGGCGAGATTGACGATCCAGCTCATGGCAGGGCCTCCTGCGTTTCCGCCGCTGCCGCCTGGCGCCCGGGGACAACATCGCCACGGGTCTTGAGCAGGCGCAGGCGGTTGGCGTTGCTCACCACCGTGATCGAGGAGAGCGACATGGCTGCCCCGGCGATCATCGGTGACAGCAGCATGCCGGTGAAGGGGTAGAGCACCCCGGCGGCAATGGGGATGCACAGCACGTTGTAGCCGAACGCACCCACCAGGTTCTGCTTGATGTTGCGCAGGGTCATGCGACTGATCTCGATGGCGTCGGCGATGCCGTGCAGCGAGCTTCGCATCAGCGTGATGCCGGCGCTCTCGATGGCCACGTCGGTGCCCTGGCCGATGGCGAAGCCGACGTTGGCCCGGGCCAGCGCCGGGGCGTCGTTGATGCCGTCGCCGACCATGCCGACGATCTCGCCGGCCTGCTGCAGGCGCTCGATCTCGGCGTGCTTGTCCTCAGGCAACAGCCCGGCGCGGAAGTCGTCGATGTCCACCTCGCGGGAGATGGCCGCCGCGGTGTGCTCGTTGTCGCCGGTCAGCATTACCACCCTGAGGCCGTCGGCCTGTAGCCGCTTGACCGCCGCCACGGTGTCGGCGCGCAGCGGGTCGCTGATGCCGAACAGTGCGGCCAGTCTGCCACCCACGGCGAGATAGACCACGGTGCGAGCCTTCTGCTCGAGATCGCGGGCCAGCGTATCACCGGCGGTGAGCGCGACGCCGGCTTCCCGCAGCAGTCGGGCGTTGCCCAGCAAGAGCGTTTCTCCGTTGGGTCCGGTGGCCTTGACCCCGCCGCCGGTGACGCTGTCGAAGCCGCTAATGTCCGCGGCCTCGGCGCCGGCCTGTTCGGCGTGCTGCAACAGGGCGGCCGCAAGCGGGTGCTCCGAGCCGCGCTCCAGCGCTGCCACCAGACCCAGCAGCGTCGCCTCGTCGCCTTCGAGAAAATGGCTCTCAGTGACCCGCGGCTTGCCCTCGGTCAGGGTGCCGGTCTTGTCCACCACCAGCGTGGTGAGGCGGCTGGCGGTCTGCAGTGCCTGGCCGTTTCTCACCAGTACGCCGTGCTCGGCGGCCTTGCCCACGCCGATCATGGTCGAGATTGGCGTGGCCAGGCCCAGGGCACAGGGACAGGCGATGATCAGCACCGTGGTGGCGGTGACCAGCATGTGGATCAGACGTGGTTCGGCGCCGAAGTTGAACCAGGCCAGCGCGGTGAGTACGGCAATGACCATCACCGCGGGCACGAAGATGCTCGATATCTTGTCGGCCAGCTCGCCGATGGGCGGGCGGGAGTTCTGGGCCAGCGCCACCTGCTCGGTGATCTGGCCCAGGCGTGTGTCGGCTCCCACGCGGGTGGCGCGGTAGACCAGGCCGCCGCGGCCGTTCACCGTACCGGCGTTGACTTCATCGCCTTCGCCCTTGGCCACCGGCAGCGGCTCGCCGGTGAGCATCGACTCGTCGATATGGCTGGCGCCGCTGGTCACCACGCCATCCACCGGCAGGCGCTCGCCGGGGCGCACGCGAATGTGGTCGCCCTCGCGCACCTCCTCGATGGGTAGCTCACGCTCGTCGCTGCCGCGGATGACCCGCGCCGTACGGCTCTGCAGGTCGAGCAGGCGCTTGAGCGCCTCGCTGGTGCGCCCGCGGGCGCGCAGCTCCAGGGCGTTGCCCAGCAGCACCAGGCCGATGATCATCGCCGAGGCTTCGAAGTAGATGCCGTGGGCCACCGCCGGCAGCCAAGGGGCGAAGGCCACCACCGTCATGGAGTAGAACCAGGCGGTGCCGGTACCCATGGCGATCAGGGTGTCCATGTTGGCCTGATGGTGCTTGAAGTTCTTCCAGGCGTTGACGAAGAAGTGACGGCCCGGGCCCACCAGCACGGCCAGGGTCAGCAGGCCGATCGCCAGCCAGTAGAGCCGCCCCATGCCCATCGGGTGAGGATGGTAGACGAACATGCTGGCCATCAGCGGCACCGCCAGTGCCAGCGACCAGAAACTTCCGCGCAGGCGGCGCCGATAGGTCTCGGCGTCCTTGGCGGTGCGGGCCTCCTCGGCCTGGCGCAGGTCGAGAATGGGCTCGGCGTCGTAGCCCGCTGCCTGCACCGCCTTCACCAGTGTCTCGGTGTCGGCACGGCCATGCACCTGAGCCACACGGGTGCCGAAATTCACCGCCGCCGTGGCCACGCCCGGGGTGCGCTCCAGCGCCTGCTGCACGCTCTTCACGCAGCTGGCGCAGGTCATGCCCGAGATCGCCAGGCGCAGGGTCGTGCCGCCTTCGCGGCGGGGGGCGTTGACGCTGTCGGCCGGCGGTGTGGCAGGCTCGGCTACCGGCCGTTCGTTGGCAGCCGCGCCAGCATCGCTGGCAGACCCGGCCTGAGGCGGGTAGCCGGCCTGAGCCAGTGCCTCGTCGAGGCGCTCGCCATCCAGGCTGGAGTTCACCACCAGGCGCTTCTCGGCTGGAAAGCCGGTGACCTCGGCCTCGGGATCGAGGGTCTGGATCGCCTCGCGCATGCGCTTCACGCAGCCCTGGCAGTTCATGCCCGGTACGCTGCGCTCGTGATCGTGAGTGTTCATTGCCTTTCCTAGCCGGCTCGGGAGCAGTGGGAAGGCGCCGCCTCGGGAAAGCTTTCGATCAGGCGGCACAGGCTGTGGCCGTCGGGCGTACCGTCGGGCATCTCGGCCCAGGCATCGAGGGCCTGTTCCATGCGCGATGCCAGCGCTTCCAGCTCGCGGATACGGGCGCGGATCTGCGGTAGCCGGCTGGCCAGCAGGTCACGCACCATGGGGCAGGGTGAGTCGCCCTGATCGGCATGGGTCAGGATCTCGCCGATCTCGGCTACGCTGAAGCCCAGCGTGCGGGCCCGCTGAATGAAGCGCAGCCGCTCGAGATCGGCCTGATCGAACAGCTGATAGCCGTTGTCGGGATCGCGCTGCGGATGCAGCAAGCCTTCCCGTGTGTAGTGACGCACCGTCTCGGCGGTCACCTCGGCCCGCCGGGCCAGTTCGCTGACTTTCATGATGGATCTCCTGGGAGATAGGGATCATGCAGGCAGTGTAAAACCTTTGGGTAACCCATAGGTCAAGCAGGCGTTTCGGCACAGTCAGGGCGGGCTGCGTTGCGCTAGGGTGGGTAAAGTTCAACTTCTCAGCCGAAATTATCCTAAAACTGGACTAAAGTATGATGATTTATCGCATTAAAACGAACGTTTGCCCTTGATCCGAACGGATGTTTGGCGAAAACTGGCCTCGTAGGGCACCGCTCCGCTGTGGACGGAACAACAATCAGCGCCAGCTCGTATCTGGAAGAGGACGTCGAGACATGCAGAACAAGTTCAACAGGATCACCTGGGCCGTGGCCATCGCCGCTGCCGCCTTCGCCAGCCAGGCCAATGCCGGCGGTTACCAGATCAACGAGCAGAGCGTCAGCGGCCAGGGCTATGGCCACGCCGGACGGAGCTCCAACGTCAACGATGCCACCATCGTCTTCGGCAACCCCGCGGGCATGTCGTTCCTCGACCGTGCCCAGCTCACCGCCGGCGGTACCTACCTGAACGTCAACAGCCGAATCCGCAACGCCGAGGCGACTCGGGACTTTGGCGCTGGCCCCGTACCTGTCGAAGGGACCTCGGAAGGCGATATGGTGCCGGGCACCCTGATTCCCTTCGCTTTCTACGCCCATCCGGTCAATGAGCAGCTGGCCTTCGGCTTCGGCGTCTATGCCCCGTTCGGCTCCAAGACCGATTACGAGGACAACTTCGTCGGGCGCAACCTGGGCAATTACACCGAGCTGCGCGTGATCAGCGCCCAGCCCACCGTCTCTTACCGCTTCAACGACCAGTGGTCCATCGGTGCGGGTATCACTTACAACCGGGTGGATGGCGAACTACGCCGGCAGGTGGCCAACCCCTTTAACCCCGTCGATCCCAGTGCAGACCTGGATGCCCGGATCGAGGGCGATGATGACGGCTGGGGCTACAATCTGGGTGTGATCTTCCAGCCAGTGCCGGAAACCACCTTTGGCCTGACGTATCGCTCCAAGGTGAGCTATACCTTGACGGGCGATTACCGCGCAACGGATCCTTCCGGGCTCGTTGATATGATTGCCCCCGAGCGTTTGAATCGGGATGCGCAATTGGATCTGACTACACCAGAGACGATTAACTTCTCCATCACCCAGCAGATGAGCGACCGTCTGAAACTGATGGCTGGCGCCTCCTGGGTTCGCTGGAGCCGATTCGATGAAATCCGTGTCACCGATCCTAACGATGCGGATGGTCCCCCCATTACGTTCGAGCAGCAGGATTACTCGAATGCTTGGGCCTACGCCGTGGGCGGCGAGTATCAGTTGAATTCCCAACTGGCGCTGCGTGCCGGCGTGACGCTCGATTTCACGCCCACCAGCGACCAGTACCGCAGCGCGAGGATTCCCTCCGACGACCGCCGCATCTTCTCCATCGGCGCCGGCTGGACGCCGACGGACAACCTGACGCTGGACTTCGCCTACTCCTATTTGACCGAGCGCAGCACGCGAGTCGATCAAAGCCGGCTTGACCATGAATTCTTGCCGGTTCCTGACGTGACTTCCACTTACTCTGCGGACTACAAGAACGAAGCCCACGGTTTCGGTGCTCAGCTGACCTATCGCTTCTAAGTCAGTCAAACGCTTGATGTAGGCCAAGTGTTCGTTCAAGGCCTGGCAGTTGATTGCCGGGCCTTGTTCGTAGGAGCTGGGAGGTGCCAGCAGTCCGGTCTGGCACTGGTCCGCCGGCCGGCAAGGATGCGCCCCTGCGCCGAGTTCGCTACAATAAGCGCCTTTTCCGCGCCGTCCGCCCAGGGTTCGTATCCTTCGGCGGCGTCGTTATTCCCTAGCGAATCAGGCGAGCGAGCCCCATGCTGGAAACCAACCCCATTCACAACCTCATCAAGGACCTGGCCGAACGGACAGACGTCCTGAGGGGGTATCTTTGACTATGCCGAACGCAAGGATCGGCTAGAGGAAGTCTCCCGCGAGCTGGAAGACCCGAACGTCTGGAACGACCCCGAGTACGCGCAGAAGCTGGGCAAGGAGCGCGCCGCGCTGGAGCTGGTGGTCGAGACCATCGACGAGCTCGACCGGGGCCTGGCGGACAGCCGCGACCTGCTCGAGCTGGCCGAGATGGAGGAGGACGAGGACACCGTCGCCGAAGTCCGCAAGGAGCTCGACGGCCTGCAGGCGAGCCTCGAGAAGCTCGAGTTCCGGCGCATGTTCTCCGGCGAGATGGACGCCAACAACGCCTACCTGGACATCCAGGCCGGCTCCGGCGGCACCGAGGCCCAGGACTGGGCCAACATGCTGCTGCGCATGTACCTGCGCTGGTGCGAGCACCACGGCTTCAAGACCGAGATCACCGAGCTTTCCGCCGGTGAGGTGGCGGGCATCAAGTCGGCCACGATTCACGTGCAGGGCGACCACGCCTTCGGCTGGCTGCGTACCGAGACCGGCGTCCACCGCCTGGTGCGCAAGAGCCCGTTCGACTCCGGCGGCCGTCGCCACACGTCGTTCGCCTCGGTGTTCCTGTCGCCGGAGATCGACGACAGCTTCGAGGTCGAGATCAACCCGGCGGACCTGCGCGTCGACACCTACCGCTCCAGCGGCGCCGGCGGTCAGCACGTCAACACCACCGATTCCGCGGTGCGTATCACCCACGAGCCCACCGGCATCGTGGTGGCCTGTCAGAGCCAGCGCAGCCAGCACGCCAACCGCGACTTCGCCATGAAGCAGCTCAAGGCGAGGCTGTGGGAGCACGAGATGGAGAAGCGCAACGCCGCCAAGCAGGAAGCGGAAGACTCCAAGGCCGATATCGGCTGGGGCAGCCAGATCCGCTCCTACGTGCTCGACGACCAGCGCATCAAGGACCTGCGAACCGGCGTGCAGACCAGCAACTGCGACCGGGTGCTGGACGGCGATCTGGACGCCTTCATCGAAGCCAGCTTGAAGCAAGGCTTGTAACCGGCACCTGCGCTTGCCGATACGGCAGAGCCCCTCGATTCGAGGCGTGTAAAGAGCGCGCCTCTCCCGTCGAGGGGCGTCTTGTCTCGGTATCTTTCGAACGGATGAATCCAACAGGTAGCAACATGGCCAACCAGAGCTCCTCCCCGGAAAGCCCCCAGACCGACGAGAACCGTCTGATCGCCGAGCGTCGGGCCAAGCTGGCGGCACGCCGCGAGCGCGCCGCCGCCATCGGCGGCAGCGCTTTCCCCAACGACTTCCGCCGCGACAGCCTGGCGGCCGAGCTGATCGCCGAGCTGGGCGAGAAGGACAAGGCCGAGCTGGAGGCGCTCAGCCGCCCGGCGGCGGTGGCCGGGCGCATCATGCGCAAGCGCGGTCCGTTCCTGGTGATCCAGGATCCCAGCGCCACGATCCAGCTCTACGTTGACAAGCAGGGCCTGCCGGAAGCGACGCTCGAGGACATCAAGGGCTGGGACATCGGCGACATCGTCGCGGCCCGCGGCCCGGTGCACAAGTCGGGCAAGGGCGACCTCTACGTGATGATGGAAGAGGCCAGGCTGCTGACCAAGAGCCTGCGCCCGCTGCCGGACAAGTTCCACGGCCTGACCGACATGGAGGCGCGCTACCGCCAGCGCTATGTCGACCTGATCATGAACCCCGACTCGCGCAAGGTGTTCGAGACCCGCGCCGGGGTGATCAGCGCCATGCGCCGCTTCTTCGAGGAGCGCGGCTTCATGGAAGTCGAGACCCCCATGCTGCAGCCGATCCCCGGGGGCGCCACCGCGCGGCCCTTCATCACCCACCACAATGCGCTGGACATCGACATGTACCTGCGCATCGCTCCCGAGCTCTACCTCAAGCGCCTGGTGGTGGGCGGCTTCGAGAAGGTCTTCGAGATCAACCGCAACTTCCGTAACGAGGGCCTCTCGACGCGCCACAACCCTGAGTTCACCATGGTCGAGTTCTACCAGGCCCATGCCAACCACCATGACCTGATGGACCTCACCGAGGAGATGCTGCGCACCGTCGCGCTCAAGGTGCTGGGTACCACCACGGTGGTCAACACCGTGCGCAGCGCCGAGGGCGAAGTGCTCGAGACCTACGAGTACGACTTCGGCAAGCCGCTCAAGCGCATCAGCGTGTTCGACTCGATCCTCGAGTTCAACCCGGACATTCACGCCGAGGCGCTGGCCGACGAGGCCGCCGCGCGGCAGATCGCCGAGCGCCTGGACATCGACGTCAAGGACGGCTGGGGCCTGGGCAAGATCCAGATCGAGATCTTCGAGAAGACCGTCGAGCATCGCCTCAAGGACCCGACCTTCATCACCGATTATCCCACCGAGGTGAGCCCGCTGGCACGGCGCAACGACAGCAACCCGTTCGTCACCGAGCGCTTCGAGTTCTTCGTCGGCGGGCGCGAGATCGCCAACGGCTTCTCGGAGCTCAACGACGCCGAGGACCAGGCCGAGCGCTTCCGCGCCCAGGCCGCGGAGAAAGAGGCCGGCGACCTCGAGGCGATGTATTACGACGCCGACTACGTGCGCGCACTGGAGTACGGCATGCCGCCCACTGCCGGTGAGGGCATCGGCATCGACCGCCTGGTCATGCTCTTCACCGACAGCGCCTCGATTCGGGATGTGTTGCTGTTCCCGGCCATGCGCCCTGAGGTGGAGTGAAGGGGCTGCGCAGCGCTGCTGGGCGGAAGTATTGGTAAGCGGCGGCGCTAGCGCCCATAATGATCACCGTTTCGACGTCGAGGAGACCGCGATGAAACTGCTCAACCGCTCCGCCCTGAGCGTCAGGCCGACCCGGCACTTCGTGGACTGGATCAATGCGCTGGAACCCACCATGGGGGAGGACGACCTCACCCTGGAGGACGTCGAACGTGAAAGCACGGTCTATCTGATTCCCGAGATGGACACCCCGGAGGCCCTGGAGGCTTTCGTGCGCGAGCGCTACCTCGAGATCCTCGAGACCGAGCTGCGCGCCTGGGAAGAGGACGAGCGGCAGTGGCCCGAGGCCCTCGACTGGGCTCTGTTCCAGCGCTTCCTGCAGGTCGAGCATAGCTATCTCGCCATCGACCTGGACGACGAAACGGCGCTGGAAATCTCCGAGGTCGACGATTCACTCCTGCTGGAAACCGACCAGGACTGAGGAAAGCCCCGATTTTCTGCTGCGCTCGATATCCCGCTCTCCGGCGGTGCTCGCAATCCTCATTTAGCAGGCTGTAAACTCCGGTTGCTGTGCTCCGGCGGAAAGCGGGCTCTCATCGCTCGCGACGCAAATCGGCGTCTTTCCATTTTTAAGGCAGATGCGAAAACCGGCTGCGGCCGGTTTTCTCGTTACGAACTCCGCAGCGATGGAAACCGAATGAGCCGACTCTTTTCGACCCGGCCCGGCGACGACGGCTTGCCGGGTCCCGAGCGACGCCTGGCGGTGCTGGCGCTGATCCTCGGCACGCTGATGGCGGTGGTCGATGTCACCATGGTCAACATCGCGCTGCCGTCGATAGCGCGCGATCTGCAGATTTCCGATGCCCGCGCGGTGTGGGTCACCAACCTCTACCAGATCGTCTGCGCCGCCTTCCTGCTGGTATGCGCCTCCTTCAGCGAGATGATCAGCCGCCGTCGCCTCTACGTGGCCGGGCTGCTGCTGTTCGTGTTCGCCTCGCTGGGCGCGGCGCTGTCGCGCAGCCTGGAGTGGCTGCTGCTGTTTCGTGCGCTGCAGGGGCTGGGGGCGGCCGCCACGCTCTCCATCGGTCCGTCGCTCTATCGTTCGATCTTTCCCACCCGGCTGCTGGGCAGTGCGCTGGGGCTCTCGGCGCTGGTGGTAGCGGGTGGCTATGCCGCCGGCCCGGCCCTCGGCGGGCTGATCCTGTCGGTGGCCAACTGGCCTTGGCTGTTCGCTCTGCATCTGCCCCTGGGGCTCATTTCGCTCTGGCTGGCCTGGCGCGCGCTGCCTCGCGAGAAGGGACGCCGCGGCGGCTTCGACGGTCGCGGGGCGCTGGGCTCGGTGATCATGCTGGGCAGCTTCTTTCTGGCCATGGACACCCTGGGCCATGGGGCGCCGCTGTGGCAGGCGCTGGCCTGGCTGGCCGTGAGCGTCGTAGTGGGCTACCTCTTCCTGCGCCGCCAGCGCCGCGCCAGCCATCCGCTGCTGCCACCGCAGTTGTTCCGCGTGGCGCGCTTCCGTCTGGCGGTTTCCGCCTCGGGTCTGGCCTTCGTCGGCCAGGGGCTGGCCTTCGTCGCGCTGTCGTTCCTCTACCAGCAGGAGATGGGCTTCTCGCCGCTGCACACCGCCTGGCTGTTCACCCCCTGGCCGCTGGCCATCATGCTGGTGGGCCCGCTGGCCGGCCGCCTTGCCGACCGCGTCAATCCCAGCCTCATGGCCAGCACCGGGCTGGTGCTGCTGATGCTGGGGCTGGCCTCGCTGGCGCTGCTGCCCAAAGATGCGGGGCTCATCGACAGCCTGTGGCGCACGGCGCTCTGCGGCATCGGCTTCGGCTTGTTCCAGCCGCCCAACAACCGCGAGATGATGACTAGTGCGCCGCGGGAGCTCAGCACCAGTGCCTCGGGGGTACTCAGCACCACGCGCACCGTGGGACAGTCCCTCGGTGTGGCCCTGGTCGGCGCCTTCATGGCCGCCAGTGCGCCGGTTCAGGTCACGCTCTGGGTCGGCTGTCTGGCCTGTCTGCTGGCACTCGGCGCCAGCCTGGCGCGGATGTCGCTCGCCGGTCAGGCACTGTCACAGGTGAAGTCGCCGGACAAGGGAGTACAATGACCCCATGTTTCATCATCGAGGAGCCACCATGAGCATTCAGGCCGTCATCGAAGAGAAGCTGCAGGCCCTCGAGCCCACCCACCTGGCGGTGGAGAACGAGAGTCATCGACATGCCGTTCCGGCCAACTCCGAGACCCACTTCAAGGTCACGGTGGTGTCCGAGCACTTTCAGGGCCTGATGCCGGTGAAGCGCCACCAGCGCCTCTATGCGCTGCTGGCCGATGAGCTGGCGGGGCCGGTACACGCCCTAGCGCTGCATCTCTACACGCCTCAGGAGTGGGCGGCGCGCGGCGGTGCGCGTCCCGACTCCCCCGACTGTCGCGGCGCCGGCGCGTGACCACCGAACCGCAGCGCCTTCAGTATCTGGAGGCGATGGGGCTGACCGCCTGGGTAGCGCGCTACCGGCTGCCCAATGCCCAGCCGACCGAAGCCTGTGAGTGGACGCTGCCCGAGCGGGCGGCGCCCGCACCGCCCGCTGAGCGGCTGCATGCGCTGCTGGACGAAGCCGAGGCCACCCCCCGTCAGGCGCCACCCACATCGACGGCGGGCGAGAGTGCACGCCCCAGGCCGCCCCGTCGCGCCCGGCAGCTGCTGGGCATCGAGCCCGAAGGCGAGGCGCCTGAGACAGACTCTGCCCCGGTCAGTGCGAAAACGGCGAATGCCGATGCGGCCAGCCCGGAGACGAGTCCCGAGACGACGCCCACGATGCCACGGCAGGCGCAGGAGCCCCTGCGCTTCACCCTGCAACTGGCCTGCCTGGCCGGGCGCTGGCTGGTGTTCGTGCCGCAGCCGTCGGCGCCGGACGCCGCCCAAGGCGAGCTGCTCAGCAATGCACTGAAGGCAGCCGGGATCGACGTTCCCGTGCCGCTGGTCTTCGAGACCTTTCGCTGGCCACCCATGGAGAACCTGCCGGTCGAGGCCCCCCTGGAAGAGGCGCGGGAAGGGCTTGCCGCCTTCGTCGAGGGCACGCAGAGACGCGGATGGTCGCCCGAGCGGGTGCTGATCTTCGGCCGTGACGACACGCTCGATCGACTCCTCGACCTGAGTCACGGCGAGGGGCGAATCGAATCGCTGGGCCTGCCCGGCTGGCAGGGGCCCGGTCTGGATGAGCTGGTGCAGAGCGCCGAGGCCAAGCGTTCGCTGTGGCCCACGCTGCTGGCGTGGCGGCGGGCCTGGTCGGCGAAGGACGCCGAGGCCGATGACTGATGGCGGGGTGCGCCGCCTCTCGCTCGGCGATCTGGAGCGGCTGGTGGCGCTGGAACGGCAGCAGCCTCGCCACTGGTCGGCCGGTCAACTGCAGGCCGCGCTCGAGGATCGCGACTGCTGCGTGTTCGGCATCGAAGTCGAGGATGCGCTCGTCGCTCACGCCGTGGTGGCAAGGCTGCCGTTCGAGGCTGAGCTGCAGGCGATGCTGGTCGCACCCGCCATGCGTCGCCGCGGCCTGGCGGCGACGCTGCTCACGGCAGTGGTGACGCAGTGCCGCCGCTGGGGCAGCGAGAGACTGTTGCTCGAAGTGCGGGCGGGCAATGCAGCGGCCGTTGCGCTCTATCGGCGTGCCGGCTTCAACGAAGATGGCCGGCGGCGCGGCTATTACCCGCCCCTGGAGGGCACGACCGGCGCGAACAGGGAAGATGCCATCCTGATGTCGCGCCGTCTGTAAGAGAAGTGAGGGCTTAGCCGCGCTCGGTTTCCACTTCGTCGAACTTGCCCAGCAGGGCGGTCAGGCGGCGCTCCCACTCTTCGCGCTCCTGCTTCAGCCGGCTGTTTTCCTCGCGCAGCTCCTCCGCCTCCATCTTCAGCAGCTCCAGGGCCTCGACGGCACTGGCCACTTTCTGTTCGAGCCGGTTGAAGAGTTCGGTGCTCATCGTGTTCTCCTGAAATAGGTCCTGCCGGGGCGGGCACCTGCCCGCACTGAATCCGTTGCGCAGCGTAACGCCGAGGGCCGAGGCTCGGCAAGCGTAGCCGAACGGCGACGCAGCCTTCAGGCGGCGGGCTTCGCCTGGCGCCGGTAGAGCCGGCCGGTGCTGTCGCCGGCGCGCACTTCGCGATGCAGCGACCAGCTCTCGGGTACCTCGATGTCGAGGCCCGTTTCGGTCTCCACATAGATCCACGCATCCGTCGTGAGCCAGCCCTGCTCCAGTCGCTCGATGCAGGGCGTCGCCAGGCCCTGGCGAAAGGGCGGGTCGAGAAAGACCAGCGAGAAGGGGCCGAGGCCGGTCGGGCCGGCGACGAGGAGCTCCAGGGCGTCGGCGCTGTGCACCGTGCCTCGTTCGCCGGCGCCCAGGGTTTGCAGGTTGTCGCCGAGGGCCTGGGCAACCCGGGCATCACGCTCGACGAACAGCGCCTCGGTCGCGCCGCGGGAGAGCGCCTCCAGGCCCAGCGCGCCGGTACCGGCGAACAGGTCCAGTACCCGTGCCCCCGGGGTGGCGGCCGTCAGCCAGTTGAACAGCGTCTCCCGCACCCGGTCGGGCGTGGGACGCAGCCCGGGGCTGTCGAGCACCGGCAGCAATCGACGCCGAAACTCGCCGCCGATGATGCGCAGCCGCCCGCCGCCCTTGGACGAATGGGTGCCGGAGCGGGAGTGTGAGCGGAGGGGAGGACGGCGTCGGGTCATGGGGCGAATTGTACCCGTCGCCTTGTCCACAGTCATGATGCGCGGTGTTAGGATGTAGCGATCATTCACCCGTGAGGCTGAATTCCCCCATGTTCGGTTTTTTCAAGCGCAAGAAGCAGCAGGAAGAGCAGCAGGACGAGCTGAAAGGTCAACAGCCGACGCCGCCCGAAGAGCAGACCGAAGAAGAGCGTGCGCGCGACGGGCGACCCACCGAGGAATCCGCGACAGAGGTTACGACCGCTGAGCAGGCCGAACGCGAACCGGCTCCTGCCGAACCGGATGTGGTCGACGCCCCGCGCGCCGGGGAGCGTGCCATGGCCGGCCCCGCCGCGGACGAGGCGCATGAGCGCACCGAGGCGTTCGACGAGGTCGACCGGGAAGAGGAGAACGCGGTGCTGCGCGCCGAGACGCTGGCTCCCGAATCCGAATCCGAATCCGAGCCTGCAGCGCAAGCGGCAGCGGAGTCCGAGCCTGAACCTGAACCTGAACCGGAGCCCGCGCGCACGCCGCTGCAGGAGAAGCCGGTGGCCGAGAAGCAGGGCTGGTTCGCGCGCATCCGCTCCGGCCTGGGCAAGACCCGCGCCAACCTCACCGAGGGCATCGCCGGGCTGTTCCTGGGCAAGAAGCAGATCGACGACGAGCTGATCGAGGATCTCGAGACTCAGCTGCTGATGGCCGACGTGGGCATCGAGGCCACCACCGAGATCATCGACCGCTTGACCGAGCGCGTCTCGCGCAAGGAGCTCAAGGATCCCCAGGCGCTCTACCGCGCGCTGCAGGACGAGCTGGCCACGATGCTCGACGCCGTGGCCAGGCCGCTGGCGCTGCCGGCCAAGGGCGAAGGCCCCTTCGTGATCCTGGTGGTGGGCGTGAACGGGGTGGGCAAGACCACCACCATCGGCAAGCTGGCCCAACGCTTCCAGCGCGAGGGGCGCAGCGTGATGCTGGCCGCCGGCGACACCTTCCGCGCCGCGGCGGTGGAGCAGCTCAGGGTGTGGGGCGAGCGCAACAAGGTGGCGGTGATCGCCCAGCACACCGGCGCCGACAGCGCCTCGGTGATCTACGACGCCGTGGCCGCGGCCAAGGCGCGCAAGGTCGACGTGCTGATCGCCGATACCGCCGGGCGCCTGCACAACAAGGGGCACCTGATGGAGGAGCTCAAGAAGGTGCATCGGGTGATGGGCAAGCTCGACGACAGCGCCCCCCACGAGGTGATGCTGGTGCTCGACGCCGGCACCGGCCAGAACGCGCTGTCTCAGGCCAGCACCTTCAACGAGGCGGTGCCGGTCACCGGCATCACCCTGACCAAGCTCGACGGCACCGCCAAGGGCGGCATCATCTTCGCCCTGGCCAAGCAGCTCGGTACGCCGATCCGCTTCATCGGCGTGGGCGAGGGCCTGGATGACCTGCGTCCTTTCGAGGCCCGCGACTTCGTCGACGCGCTCTTCGACCAGGGCGACGAGGGAGCCGCCGCCTCGTCATGATCCTCTTCGAGCATGTGGGAAAGCGCTACGGCGGGCGCTTCGACGCGCTGGCCAACATCGATTTTCGCGTAGAGCGTGGCGAGATGGTCTTTCTCACCGGCCATTCGGGGGCCGGCAAGAGTTCGCTGCTGCGTCTGATCATGCTGCTCGAGCGGCCCACCCGCGGCCGGGTGCTGGTTGCCGGTCACGACATCGGCCGCCTGCATCCCAGTCAGGTGCCGTTCTATCGCCGCCAGATCGGCGTGGTGTTCCAGGACCATCAGCTGCTCCACGACCGTTCCATCTTCCACAACGTGGCGCTGCCGCTGGAAATCCGTGGCTTCGAGCCGCACGAGGCGGCGCGTCGGGTACGGGCGGCGCTGGACAAGGTGGGCCTGCTGCATCGCGAGAAGGCATTGCCCATCGAGCTCTCCGGCGGCGAGCAGCAGCGCGTGGGCATTGCCCGAGCGGTGGTCTGCAAGCCCTCGCTGCTGCTGGCCGATGAGCCCACCGGCAACCTCGACCCACAGCTCTCGGCCGACATCATGGCGCTGTTCGAGGACTTCAACCGCATCGGCACCACGGTCATGATCGCCAGCCATGACCTGGCGTTGATCGCCCGCCTGCGTCATCGCGTGCTGCGCCTGCGCGAGGGGCGTCTGGTCGCCGACGAGGAGGCTGCATGAGCCGCCGTCAGCCGCGGGAAGGCGGCACCAGCCGTCGTCAGCCGCCGCCACCGCCCCGTGGTGCCCGTACCCAGCGCACCCGCTCCTCGAGCCGCTTCCGCGGCTGGCTGCGCCACCATCGCGCCATGTGTCTCGACAGCGCCCGGCGCCTGCTGCGCACGCCCATCGGCAGCCTGTTGACCATGCTCGCCATCGCCATCGCCCTGGTGCTGCCGGCGGCGCTGTGGCTGGCGCTGGACAGTGCACGCCTGCTCGATGCCGAGCTGGAGGAGAGCGCCACCCTGACCGTCTATCTCGAACACCAGGTCGACGAGGGGCAGGCCGGTCGCATCGACGAGGCGGTGGCGGCCCACGAGGGTGTGGCGCGGACCCGGTTGATCAGCGCCGCCGAGGGCATGGCGGAGTTCCAGCAGGCGCTGGGGTTGGCCGACGCCCTGGGCCGGCTGGAAGACAACCCGCTGCCGGCCAGTATCGTGGTGGTGCCGGTGGACCCGGCTCCCGAAGCGGTGCGTCGACTGGCCGGAGAGCTCGAGGCGCTCAGCGGCATCGACGAGGTACGCCTCGACCTGGCCTGGCTCGAGCGGCTGCGCCATCTGGCCGAGCTCGGCAGCCGCCTGGCGCTGGCGCTGGCGGTGCTGTTCGGCCTGGGCGTGCTGCTGGTGGTGGGCAATACCATTCGCCTGGCGGTGGAGAGCCGCCGCCAGGAGATCGAGGTGGTGATGCTGATCGGTGCCACCCACGCCTTCGTGCGGCGGCCGTTCCTCTACAGCGGGGCCTGGTACGGTCTCGGCGGCGGCCTGCTCGCCTGGGGGCTGCTGGCGCTCGGCAATCAGTGGCTGGCGCTGCCGGTCAGCGCCCTGGCGGCCAGCTACGGCGCCACCTTCACGCTGCCGCAACTGGGGCCGGAGGGCTCGGCAACGCTGCTGTTGTGCAGTACACTACTGGGCTGGCTGGGCGCCTGGATCGCCGTGAGCCGTCACCTCGCGGAGGTGCGGCCGCGGTAAAGAGCGGAGGTTCGGCCGCGATAGAGCGGAGGTGCGGCCGCGGTAAAAGGCCGCAGGGTTCCAGGCTGCGCTCGCGACCGCGCCCAGCATCTGCCACGCTGACGGCAGGATAGGGAACATTATCGACTCTCGTTCGTCTAAACGGGCGATTGAACCGTATATTAGGTTTTCAAGGAGACAACCTGCAATGAGCACCAGTCTTCTGCCGGTGGGTCACCTCTCACCGGGGCATGACCTCAATGGGTACATCCAGGCGGTCAACGGCATCCCCATGCTCACCGCCGAGGAAGAGCGCGAACTCGCCTTCCGCCTTCACGACGAAGGCGATCTGGAGGCGGCGCGTCGTTTGGTGCTGTCGCATCTGCGCTTCGTGGTGCACATCGCCCGCAGCTACTCCGGCTACGGTCTGCCTCAGGCCGACCTTATCCAGGAGGGCAACGTGGGCCTGATGAAGGCCGTCAAGCGTTTCGACCCCAATCAGGGCGTGCGCCTGGTCTCCTTCGCCGTGCACTGGATCAAGGCCGAGATTCACGAGTTCGTGCTGCGCAACTGGCGTATCGTCAAGATCGCCACCACCAAGGCTCAGCGCAAGCTGTTCTTCAACCTGCGCAGTGCCAAGAAGCGCCTGGCCTGGCTCAACAACGACGAAGTCGACGCCATCGCCCGCGATCTCGACGTCAAGCCCGAGGTGGTGCGCGAGATGGAGGGTCGTCTGGCGGCCCATGATGCCGGCTTTGACGTCTCGCCCAGCGAGGACGAGGATTCCGCTTACCAGGCGCCGGTGCACTACCTCGACGATGACGGCTCCGACCCGGCCGTGCAGCTCGAAGACAGCGACTGGGAAGACGACGCCAACCGTCGCCTGAAGATGGCGCTGGAGGCGCTGGACGAGCGCTCGCGGGACATCCTGCAGCAGCGCTGGCTGGCCGACGACAAGGCGACCCTGCACGAGCTGGCCGATGTCTACGGTGTCTCCGCCGAGCGTATTCGCCAGCTCGAGAAGAACGCCATGAAGAAGATCCGCCAGCAGCTGGGCGACACCCTGGCCGCCTGACGCGGTGGCCTGCTTCCAGCGAGCTCTGCTGAGGACATGAACAGCGAAGCCCCGACCAGTGGTCGGGGCTTCGTCGTTGATGTGGCCTAGTCGTTGGTGTGGCCTAGTCGTTGGCGTGGCCTAGGCGCTCTGGGTAAGCGGCTCGCGCATCAGCTGCGCCGAGAGCAGCGCCCACTGATCGTCCCAGTGTTCGGTGGGCCGGCGCTGGAAGTCGCTGCGTACGTACTGCGAGATGCGCCCCTCGGCCACGGCGATCAGCAGGTTGGCGGTAGCCGACACCGGCAGCACGGTGCGCCGTCTTTCGCGCAGTTCCGCCTCGCGCAGCACCTGCTTGAGCTGGGTCTCCACGCGCTCGAACAGCTGGTGGATGCGCAGCCGCAGCCGGGCGGTCTCGCCGGTCAGGACATCGCCTTCCAGCAGGCGCGAGAGGCCCGGGTTCTTCTCGGCGAAGGCCAGCAGCAGGATGAGGATCTGGCCGCAGCGCGGCACGGCCTCGTGCACCTCGTCGAGAATGCGCGAGATGCGCTCGAACAGGGTCTCCTCGATGAACGAGATCAGTCCCTCGAACATGCGCGCCTTGCTCGGGAAGTGGCGATAGAGGGCGGCTTCGGAGACCCCCACCTGGCGCGCCAGCGCCGCGATGGTGATGCGTTTGCCGCTGTCTTCTTCCAGCATCAGGGCGAGCGCCTGCAGGATCTGCTCGCGCCGGCTGGTGATCTGTGTAGCCTGCGTCATGTGGGTCTTCTGTTATTCATGGCCGGCGCCATCCGCCCGGCGTTGCCGGGCGGATGGCCGCTCAGGCGTTGTCGTTCCCTTGTCGGTCGGCATCGGTGATGAGGGTGCCGACCCCCGCGTTGGTGAATATCTCCAGCAGCGTGGCGTGGGGTACACGCCCGTCGATGATATGGGCACTGCGTACGCCGCCCTTCACGGCGTCGAGTGCACAACGGATCTTGGGCAGCATACCACCATGGATGGTGCCATCGGCGATCAGGGCGTCAACCTGCGCGGTGGTCAGCCCGGTCAGCACCTCGCCCTCGGCGTTCATCAGGCCGGCCACGTTGGTCAGCAGCATCAGCTTCTCGGCGCCCAGCGCCTCGGCCACCTTGCCTGCTACCAGATCGGCGTTGATGTTGTAGCTGTTGCCCTTGGCATCGACGCCGATGGGCGCGATCACCGGGATGAAGTCGCGCTCGGCGAGCATCTCGATCAGATCGGTGGAGACGTGCTCCACCTCGCCCACGTGGCCGATGTCGATGATCTCGGGGGCGGTCATCTCCGGCGTCTGATGCTCCACCTTGAGCTGACGCGCGCGGATCTGGGCGCCGTCCTTGCCGGTGAGGCCGATCGCCTTGCCGCCGCACTGGTTGATCAGATTGACGATCTCCTTGTTGACCAGCCCGCCGAGCACCATCTCCACCACGTCCATGGTCTCGGAATCGGTGACCCGCATGCCGTTGACGAAGCGCGACTCGATCTTCAGCTTGGCCAGCAGGTCGCCGATCTGCGGCCCGCCGCCGTGTACCACCACCGGGTTGATGCCCACCTCCTTCATCAGCACCATGTTGCGTGCGAAGGAGTCGATCAGGGTGTCCTCGGTCATGGCATTGCCGCCGTACTTGACGACCACGGTCTTGCCGGAAAAGCGCTGGATGTAGGGCAGCGCCTCGGAAAGCACTTCCACTACCAGGCGCGGGTCACGAGTCGTTTCGGTCATGTTCCTTCCTTCAATGAACGAAGCGCTGCCGTCAGCTCGGCAGCGTCAGCGCCGGGTCGACCTGTTTCAGGGCGTCGGCAAACCGGTTGCGGATACGTTCGAGCGCCGCATCGCTCTTGCCCTCGAAGCGCAGCACCAGCACCGGGGTGGTGTTGGAGGCGCGGCACAGGCCCCAGCCGTCGGGGTAGTCGACGCGAATGCCGTCGAGGGTGGTCTTGACGCCATCGTCGCCGAAGTCGCCCTCGCGAGCCAGCTTCTCCACCAACTCGAACTTGTTCTCGTCGGTGACGTGAACGTTGATCTCGGGGGTGCCGAGATCCTGCGGATAACGGGCGAAGAAGGCGTCGGCGTCATCGTCCTGCTTGGCAAGGATCTCCAGCAGCCGGGCGGCGCCGTAGATGCCGTCGTCGAAGCCGTACCAGCGCTCCTGGAAGAAGATATGGCCGCTCATCTCGCCGGCGAGCTGAGCTCCGGTCTCCTTCATGCGTGCCTTGATCAGCGAGTGGCCGGTGCGCCACATCTCCGGCGTGCCGCCGGCCCGCTCGACCACGCCCGCCAGGTTGCCGGTGCACTTGACGTCGAAGATCACCCGCGCGCCGGGATTGCGCGACAGCATGTCCTCGGCGAAGGCCATCATCAGGTGGTCGGGGTAGATCAGCTTGCCGCTCGGCGTGACCACGCCGAGGCGATCACCGTCGCCGTCGAAGGCCAGGCCGATATCGGCGCCGGTCTCCTTCACCGTGCGCATCACGTCCTGCAGGTTCTCCACCTTGCCCGGGTCGGGGTGGTGGTTGGGGAAGGTGCCGTCGATCTCGGCGAACAGCGGTATCGTTTCGGCGCCGAGCATCTCGATCAGCTTGGGGCCGAGCTCGCCGGCCACGCCGTTACCGCAGTCGACCACCGCCTTCAGCGGACGCTCGAGCTTGATGTCGCCGACGATGCGCTCGAGGTAGGCGTCGCGCACGTCCGCGTGGCGCACGCTGCCCTGGCCTTCGGCCAGATCGCCGGACTCGATGCGCCGGTACAGCGCGGTGATCGCCTCGCCGGAGAGCGTCTCGCCGCCGAGCACGATCTTGAAGCCGTTGTAGTCCGGCGGGTTGTGGCTGCCGGTGACCATCACCCCGGAGGCGGTCCCTTCGAGAATGTGCGTGGCGAAGTAGAGCACCGGCGTGGGTACCATGCCGATGTCGATCACGTCGCGGCCGGCGGCGGTCAGGCCGCGCATCAGCGCCTCGCTGAGTCGCGGGCCGGAGAGGCGGCCATCGCGGGCTACCACCACGGTGGACTCGTTGCGCGCCGCGGCTTCCGAGCCGATGGCGCGACCGATCTGCTCCACGGTCGCCTCGGTCAGGGTATCGTCGACGATGCCGCGGATGTCGTAGGCGCGGAAGATGGAGGCCGGTACGCTGCTGTTGGTGGCTTGGCTCATAACGGTTCCTTGTCAGACAAGTGTGAATTCATGTGCCTGGTTGCGATGACGCTGTCGCAAGGTCCTCTCCTTGGGCCGTGTGCGCCAGCGTCGTGTCGGTCGTCAGTGGCGCCCCGAGCTGCCGAAGCCGCCTGCGCCGCGCAGGCTGGCCTCGAAGTCGTCGACGATTTCCAGCTCGGCCTGGACTACCGGTACCAGAACATACTGGGCCAGACGTTCGAAAGGCTCCAGTACGAACGGGGTGCTGCCGCGGTTCCAGGTCGAGATCATCAGCTCGCCTTGGTAGTCGGAGTCGATCAGGCCCACCAGGTTGCCCAGCACGATGCCGTGCTTGTGACCGAGACCCGAGCGCGGCAGGATCAGGCCGGCCAGGCCCGGGTCGCCGATGTGAATCGCGAGTCCGGTGCGCACCAGCTCGCACTGGCCGGGCGCGATGGTCAGCGGCTCATCGAGCAGGGCGCGCAGGTCCATGCCGGCGGAGCCCAGGGTGGCATATTGGGGCATGTAGTCGCGCAGACGCCCGTCGAGCAGCTTGACCTCGAGGCGCGGCTTTGGGGCTTGATGGGTTGGCTGGGACTCGGACATGGTCGTTCCGTCAGGTTGGCTGAATGTCTGGGTAAATCGCGTCAGTGAACGGGGCGCTCGGCCAGGCGGCTCAGGGCCTGTTTCAGCACGGCCCTGGCGAGCTCGAGCTTGGGCTGAGGCGGCAGGCTCTCGCCGCCTTCGCCCTCGCCGTCGCGCCACATGAGCAGGGCGGCGTTGTCGTCGGCGCCGAAGCCGAGCCCCGCGGCCGAGACGTCGTTGGCCACGATCATGTCGAGCCGCTTGCGCTCTAGCTTGTCGCGGGCGTAGGTCTCCAGGTCGCGGGTCTCGGCGGCGAAACCCACCACGAAGGGGCGTCCGCCCGCCGCGTCGCGTCGCTCGGCGACGGCGGTGATGATATCCGGATTCTTGATCAATCTGAGGCTCAGGGTTTCCTCCCCCTCGCGCTTCTTGATCTTGTGCTCCGCCGCCTTCTCGGCGCGGTAGTCGGCCACCGCCGCACAGCCGATGAAGATGTCGCACTCGCCGGCCAGCTGCTGGCTCGCCTCGTGCATCTGCAGCGCCGTCTCCACCTCGATGCGGGTCACGCCCGCAGGCGTCGGCAGGCTGACCGGGCCGCTGATCAGGGTGACCTTGGCGCCTAACTCCGCGGCGGCGGCGGCCAGGGCGAAGCCCATCTTGCCCGAGCTGTGATTGGAGAGGTAGCGCACCGGATCCAGCGGCTCGCGGGTGGGGCCGGCGGTGATCGCGATATGCAGGCCCTGGGCGATACCCACATCCTTGACGGAGGGCGTCAACAGCTCGGCCACGATCGCCTCGGGCTCGAGCATGCGACCCGGCCCCACGTCGCCGCAGGCCTGATCGCCGCTGTCGGGGCCCAGCAGTCGCCAGCCGTCTTGCGCGAGACGCTCGGCGTTGCGCTGGGTGGCGACGTGGCGCCACATGGCCTGGTTCATGGCCGGTGCCATGACCTTCTCGGCTTCGCTGGCCAGGCACAGGGTGGTGAGCAGGTCGTCGGCCATGCCCTGGGCCAGGCGCGCCATCAGGTCGGCGGTGGCCGGCGCGATCAGAATCACGTCGGCCCAGCGGGCCAGTTCGATATGCCCCATGCCGGCCTCGGCTTCGGGGTCGAGCAGCGAGGTACGCACCGGCTCGCCGGTGAGCGCCTGCAGCGTCAACGGTGTGATGAAGGCCTGGGCGCCCTCGGTCATGACCACGCGTACCTCGCAGCCTGCCTGCTTGAGCAAGCGGGCGAGCTGAGCGCTCTTGTAGGCGGCGATGCCGGCACTGATACCGAGCAGAATGCGTCGGCCGACGAGCCGATTGACGGTCTGCGTAATCATGACGATTTCCTGAACTGAAACCCGACCGCCTACCTTACCACCGCCGTTGAAGTTGCGCAGCCGCAGCCTTCGGCCAAGGTCGGTTACAATGGGTGACTTCCTATCACCAGGGAAAGCGTAGCAAGGAGACAGAGGATGTCGATTCGCAACTGGCCCGAGGGCGAGCGCCCGCGGGAAAAGCTGCTGACGCTGGGGGCCGAGGCGCTTTCCGATGCCGAACTGCTGGCGATCTTTCTGCGCGTGGGGGTAGCGGGGCGCTCGGCGGTGGATCTCGCCCGCGACCTGCTCACGGCCTTCGGCGGCCTGCGCCAGCTGCTCGAGGCCGACCAGACGCGCTTCTGCGCCGAGCGCGGCCTGGGTACGGCCAAGTTCGTGCAACTGCAGGCGACGCTCGAGCTCTCAAAACGTCATCTTGCCGCCCAGCTGGCCCGCGGCAATGCGCTGACCTCCCCCACCTTGGTGCGCGCCTACCTGGCCACCCAGTTGCGCCACCTGGGCCATGAGGAGTTTGCCGCGCTGTTCCTCGATACCCAGCACCGGGTGATCCGCTTCGAGTCGCTGTTCCGCGGCACCCTGGACAGTGCTTCTGTCTACCCGCGCGAGGTAGCGCGCCGGGCGCTGGAGCTGGGTGCCGGGGCGATCATCTTCGCCCACAACCACCCCTCCGGTGTGGCCGAGCCCAGCGATGCCGACCGACGCATCACCGAGCGGCTGCGCGAGGCGCTCTCGCTGTTCGAGATCCGCGTGCTGGATCACTTCGTCGTCGGCGACGGGGAGGTGGTGTCTTTCGCCGAGCGAGGCTGGCTTTAGGAAACACTGCATAAATGTCTGCGCGAGCGAATCGCTGCGTTGCGCGGTGCTCAGAGTCCTCACCTATACCCCATAGGCTCCGGCTGACTCGCAGCCTTCGGCTACTCGCCCCTTCGGGGCCAGCCTACGGCTGTTTGTCGCTTCGCTCGGTACTGCGCTCCGTGCGCCTTGCGCTTCATCTCGCTCGCCAATTTATTCAGCGCTTCCTAGGGTGAGAAACCGGCTGCGCTCGGCCATGCGGCGTTGAACCTTGCTTCGCAATGCCGATGCCACTCTATGACGCTGAGGGGCGCCGGTGGCAGGTCGGCGAGGAGGTTATTTGCCATGGATGGCAAATGTAGCGTCCAGGGAGGGATTCACAGCGCCTCCTCGCCGACCTTTGCCGCCGGCAAAGCCCATAAGAGAGGAAAGCTTGCGGGAGAGGGGGTAAGGGAGTGTAGAATACGCGGCTACTTGCCTGTAGGGGCGCACTCTGCTATAAAGTGCAGCCTTTGAATTCCCTTGGGTCAAATGACAACGGGGTCGTTCCCGGTTTGCCCGACAGGTTTTGAACACACAGGTTTGACCACCTGGCCAAGCGGTTGGAGGCTCCCATGTCCAAAGTATGTCAGGTCACCGGCAAGCGCCCGGTGACTGGTAACAACGTTTCACACTCCCAGCGCAAGACCCGTCGTCGTTTCTTGCCGAACCTGCACACCCACCGTTTCTGGGTGGAGTCCGAGAACCGCTTCGTCAAGCTGCGGGTCTCCTCCAAGGGTATGCGCATCATCGACAAGAAGGGCATCGATGCGGTGCTCAGCGACATCCGCAAGCGCGGCGAAGCCGTCTAAGCGACCAGATCAGGGAGTAAGCAGCCATGCGTGACAAGATCAAGCTGGTGTCCAGTGCCGGTACCGGTCACTTCTACACCACCGACAAGAACAAGCGGAACACTCCGGACAAGCTCGAATTCAAGAAGTTCGACCCGGTCGTCCGCAAGCACGTGATGTACAAGGAAGCCAAGATCAAGTAAGCCTTGGTCGTCTTCCGCAGGTGTTCAAACCTGTTCGTCTGAACCCGGTCACATGGCCGGGTTCAGGCGTATTTATTTCCCGGATATCGTTGCATGCCCGAGCTTCCCGAAGTCGAGACCACCCGGCGCGGCATCGCCCCCCACGTGGAAGGGCGCGAGATCGTCGAGGTAATCGTGCGCCAGCCGCGCCTGCGCGTACCGGTGCCCGAGGATTTCATCGAGCGCCTGGTGGGCTCGCGCATCGGCACCCTGTCGCGCCGCGCCAAGTATCTGCTGCTACCGATCGAGGGCGGGGAAGAGCACGCGCGCGCCGGCAGCCTGATCTGGCATCTGGGCATGTCGGGCAGCCTGCGCATCGCCCGGCTGGGCGAGCTGCCGAAGAAGCACGACCACGTCGACCTGGTGTTCGACGACGGCGCCATCCTGCGCTACCACGACCCGCGCCGTTTCGGCTTCGTCGACTGGCTGGCCGGCAGCGCCGAACATGACCCGCGGCTGGCGAACCTGGGGCCCGAGCCGCTGTCGGATGCCTTCGACGGCGAACGCCTCTACCACCTCTCCCGCGGCCGGCGCATGGCAGTCAAACCGTTCCTGATGGACAATGCCGTGGTGGTGGGCGTGGGCAACATCTACGCCAGCGAAGCGCTGTTCCTGGCCGGCATCGATCCGCGCCGGGCGGCGGGACGTATCTCCCGCGAGCGCTACGAGCGTCTGGCGGCTGCCATTCGCGAGGTGCTGGCCGCCGCGATCACCCAGGGCGGGACGACGTTGCGCGACTTCGTCAGCGGCACCGGCGAGCCGGGCTACTTCAAGCAGCGTCTCAACGTCTACGGCCGTCACGGCCAGGGCTGCCGGCGTTGCCACGGCGAGCTGCGACTGGTGACGCTGGGCCAGCGCGCCAGTGTCTTCTGCCCCTCTTGCCAAACATGATCCCCATTCCACGAGACCGACCATGACCCAGACCCTGCGCCTCAAGAAGAATGCCGACCGCCGCCTCAAGGCCGGTCACCTGTGGCTCTACTCCAACGAGGTCGACATCGAGGCCACGCCGCTCAAGGGCCTCGAGCCGGGCGCCCAGGTGGTGGTCGAAGCGGCGAACGGCAAGGCCATGGGCGTGGCCTACGTCAATCCCAACTCGCTGATCTGCGCCCGGGTGGTCTCGCGCGATCCCAACATGCGCCTCGACCGTTCGCTGCTGGTGCACCGCTTCAACCAGGCGCTGTCGCTGCGTCAACGCCTCTATGCCAAGCCGTTCTACCGGCTGGTGCACGGCGAGGGCGACCTGCTGCCGGGGCTGGTGGTGGATCGCTTCGACGACGTGCTGGTGGTGCAGCTCAATACCCTGGGCATGGAGCGCCTCGCCGAGGAGGTCGTCGCCGCACTGGACAAGGTGGTGTCGCCGCGGGTCATCGTGTTCAAGAACGACTCCTCCGGGCGGCGCCAGGAGCAGCTCGAGCGTCAGGTCACCCTGGCCAAGGGCGAACTCGACGGCCCGGTGCTGATGGAGGAGAACGGCGTACGCTTCCACGCCCCGGTCCTCGACGGCCAGAAGACCGGCTGGTTCTACGATCACCGCGCCAACCGTGCCTGGCTCAACGGCCTGGTGGCCGGCAAGCGGGTGCTGGACCTGTTCAGCTACATCGGCGGCTGGGGCGTGCAGGCGGCGGCTCACGGCGCCCGCGAGGTGCTGTGCGTGGACGCCAGCGCTCAGGCCCTGGAGCGGGTGGCCGAGAACGCGGCCCTCAACGGCCTGCACGAGCAGGTGGCGGTGGGCGAGGCCGATGCCTTCGAGGCGCTGAGCTCGCTCAAGGCCGACGGTGAACAGTTCGACGTGGTGATCCTCGACCCGCCGGCCTTCATCAAGAAGCGCAAGGACATCCCCAACGGCGAACGCGCCTACGCCAGGCTCAACCGCGAGGCGATGCGCCTGCTGGGCCGCGACGGTTTGCTGCTCTCGGCCTCCTGCTCCATGCACCTGGCCCCCGAGCGGCTGGTGGACGTGGTGCGCGGTGCGGTGCGCCACCAGGACCGTCACGGTCAGATCGTCTATCAGGGCCATCAGGCGGCGGACCACCCGGTGCATCCGGCGATCCCGGAAACCGCTTACCTGAAGGCTTTGGGCGTCCGCGTCTTCCGGGATTGAAATGAGCGGCTACGTACGCGTCTTCGCCCACTCCAATGCGCTGCTGGTCAGCCACGTGCGCAACGTGCTGGACGCGGCGGGCATCCCCGTGGAACTGCGCAACATGGTGCTGGGCGGCGGTGCGGGCGAGCTGCCGCTGGGCGAGTGCGAACCCGAGGTGTGGGTGGCGGTGCACAACCGCGAGCGCGCCGAGGCGTTGATCCAGGTGGCCATGTCCGGTGCAGCCGATGCACCGGCGTGGCGCTGCCCCAACTGCGGCGAAGCGCTGGAGGGCGTATTCGATACCTGCTGGCGCTGTGGCACGTCCAAGACCTGAACCTGCAAGGGAGTGCACCATGACACAGGAGTGGGACCTTCCCGATCCGTTCGTGATCGAACTCAAGGTGCAGCCCTCGGCCATCGACGAGTACGGTCACGCCAACAATGCTGCCTACCTGCGCTGGGTCGAGCAGGTGAGCTGGGCGCATTCGGAGCATCTCGGCCTCGATCTGGCGCGCTATCGTGAACTGGACCGGGCCATGGCCGTGCACCGCCACGAACTCGACTACCTGGCGCCTGCCTTCGAGGGAGAGCGCCTGGTGCTTGCCACCTGGATCGTCGGCTGCGACGGCCGCCTGACCCTGACCCGCCGCTTCCAGCTCGTTCGACCCGCCGACGGTCGCACTCTGCTGCGCGCTCGCACCCGCTTCGCCTGTATCGAACTCTCCAGCGGTCGGCCACGCCGCCTGCCCGAGGAGTACGTGGCGATCTACGGTGGCGCGCTGGTGGCCGAGTGAGGCGTGATTTTTTTGTCATCACGCTCTTAAAAATAACGATTTTCTGCTGCTCTGGCCTTGAGAATGGATTTTTGCCGTTCTTTACCGTTGGCACTTCGTGTATGGACTGACTGTGCTGTAATGGGCATGACGATCCCCTGACAAGGACGATCCCTAACAAGACAGCGCCGTTGGAGGTACCCCATGAAGATCGCCGTGCCGAAGGAAATCAAGAACCATGAGTATCGCGTCGCCCTGACTCCCACCGGAGCGCGGGAGCTGGCGACGCGTGGCCATTCGGTGACCGTTCAGGTGGGGGCCGGGGAGGGAGCGGGCTTCGCCGATACCGACTATGAAGCGGCAGGCGCCCGGCTCGAGGCCGACGTCGATACCCTGTGGAGCGAGGCCGAGCTGATCCTCAAGGTCAAGGAGCCGCAACCGGAAGAGGTGGCGCGGCTCTCCCGCGGCCAGACCCTGTTCACCTACCTGCACCTGGCGGCCGAGGAGCAGCTGACCCGCGGCCTGATGGAGAGCGGGGCCACTTGCATCGCCTACGAGACCGTGACCGACCGCCAGGGCGGCCTGCCGCTGCTGGCGCCGATGAGCACCGTGGCCGGTCGCATGGCCATTCAGGCCGGCGCTCACAGCCTGGAAAAGGCCCAGGGCGGCTCCGGCGTGCTGCTGCCCGGCGTGCCCGGCGTGGCGCCGGGCAGGGTGACCGTGATCGGCGGCGGCGTGGTGGGCGAGAACGCCGCGCGCATGGCGCTGGGCCTGGGTGCCGACGTCAGCGTGCTGGACAAGTCGATTGCGCGCCTCGAAGTGCTCGACGACCGCTATCAGGGCCGCATGAAGACCATCTTCTCCACCGCCGACGCCATCGACGAGGCGGTGCGCGAGAGCGACCTGATCGTGGGTGCCGTGCTGATTCCCGGCGCCGCCGCGCCCAAGCTGATCACTCGTGCCATGCTCGCCGACATGAAGCCCGGCAGCGTGCTGGTGGACGTCGCCATCGACCAGGGCGGCTGCTTCGAGACCAGCAAGCCCACTACCCATGCCGAACCGACCTACGTGGTCGACGGTATCGTCCACTACTGCGTGGCCAACATGCCGGGTGCGGTGGCGCGTACCTCGACCCAGGCGCTGACCAACGCCACCCTGCCGTTCGTCATCGCCCTGGCCGACAAGGGCTGGAAGCGGGCGCTGGCCGACGATGCCCACTTCCTGCCCGGGCTCAACGTCCACGACGGACAGATCACCTACCGCGCCGTGGCCGAGGCTTTCGGCCTGGAATCTGTCGATCCCGCCACTCTGGTGCGATGAAGACTGAGGTATGCCAGGGCGTCGAAGTAGGGTCCGGGGACAGGTCGAAGCGGAGATCATTCTTCATGGATGAAGAATGTAGCGCCCAGGGATGGGTTCACAGCGTCTCCGCGTAGTGCCTGTCGCCGGGACCCTTCCGGTCGTAGCAACGTCTCACGGCCATGAGGAATCTCTTTTCGGGGTGGTCTTTGCCAGGTCGCCTTGACCGCCCCCTCGCGTTACCATAGCGGGCATTTCCGACAAGCAGAGTCCGCTTTCCATGAGTGCAGCTTCCCAGAAGACACGCGTTCTCACCGGTATCACCACCACCGGTACCCCGCACCTCGGCAACTATGTCGGCGCCATCAAGCCCGCCATCGCCGCGAGCCAGGACCCGAGCGTGCAGTCCTACTACTTTCTCGCCGACCTGCATGCACTGATCAAGTGCCAGGACCCGCAGCGGGTGCAGGAGTCGCGCCTGGAGATCGCCGCCACCTGGCTGGCGTTGGGGCTCGATACCGACAACGCCATCTTCTACCGCCAGTCGGACATTCCCGAGATCCCCGAGCTGACCTGGATGCTCTCCTGCGTGTGCGCCAAGGGCCTGATGAATCGCGCCCACGCCTACAAGGCGGCGGTGGCCGAGAACGAGGCCGCCGGCAACCAGGACCCCGACAAGGGCATCACCATGGGCCTGTTCGGCTACCCGGTGCTGATGGCCGCCGACATCCTCATGTTCAACGCTCACAAGGTGCCGGTGGGACGTGACCAGATCCAGCACATCGAGATGGCCCGGGATATCGGCGGGCGCTACAACCACCTGTTCAAGGGCGAGTACTTCACCCTGCCTGAGGCGGTGGTCGACGACGAAGTGGCGGTGCTCAACGGCCTCGACGGACGCAAGATGTCCAAGAGCTACAACAACACCATTCCGCTGTTCGTCTCCGAGAAGAAGCTGCTCAAGCTGGTGCGCAAGATCAAGACCAACTCGCTTGAGCCCGGCGAGCCCAAGGACCCGGAAGGCTGCACTCTGTTCCAGATCTACTCCGCCTTCGCCAGCCGCGAGGAGCGCGAGGCGATGCGTGCCGAGTACGCCAACGGCATCGGCTGGGGCGAGGTCAAGAACCGCCTGTTCGAGCAGCTCGACACTCAGCTGCGCGAACCGCGGGAGCGCTACCAGGCGCTGATGGAGGATCCGGGGCACATCGAGAACGTGCTGCAGAAGGGTGCCGAACGGGCCCGCGCCGAGGCCGCACCGTTCATGGACAAGCTGCGCCAGGCCGTGGGCCTGGGACGCTTCGTCTAGCCTGCGAAACTGACCTTCGAAGCTGACCTTGGAAGCTGATCTTTGAAGGGAGTGAACGGGGCGCCTGCGGGCGCCCCGTTGCGTTGTGTCCACGCTGGCGGAGTGCGGCCTAACTTGCCAAGCTGCAGGGGCGAATCGAAAGGAGGAGTTTCATGGCCACTGCACTGGAAGCGAAACGGCCCCGGCAGATTTCCCTGACGCTGGGGGCACTGCTGCTGGCAGGCGCTGTGCTGATCGGTCTGGCTTACGGCACGCGCCTGGGGCTGCTGATGATCGTCGGGGCACTGCTCGGCGTGTCGCTCTATCACGCCGCCTTCGGCTTCACCGCCGCCTGGCGCGTCTTCATCAGCGAACGACGCGGGCGCGGGCTGCGTGCCCAGATGGTAATGCTGGCCATCGCCGTGCTGCTGTTCTTTCCTGCGCTGGGGGCCGGCACTCTGTGGGGCCAGGAGGTGACCGGCTTCGTCTCTCCGATCGGCGTTTCGGTGGTGTTCGGCGCCTTCCTGTTCGGTATCGGCATGCAACTGGGCGGTGGCTGTGCCTCGGGTACGCTGTTCACCGCCGGCGGCGGCAACGCGCGCATGGTCATCACCCTCATCTTTTTCATCGTCGGCTCGCTGATCGGCAGCGCCCACTTCGCCTGGTGGATAGGCCTGCCGGCCTTTCAGCCGGTATCGCTGGTGCACACCTTCGGTGCCGGCGGCGGCATGGCCGTGAGTCTGGCCCTGTTCGGGGGCATCGCTGCGCTGACCGTGCTGCTGGAGAAGCGCCGCCACGGCGGGTTGGAGGAAGCGCCACGGGCCAACTTCAGCCAGGGGCGCTGGCTCACCGGCCCCTGGCCCTTGCTGCTGGGTGCGGTGGCGCTGGCGCTGCTCAATTTCGCCACCCTGGCGCTGGCCGGGCGCCCCTGGGGCATCACCTCCGCCTTCGCCCTGTGGGGGGCCAAGGTCTACGAGTTCATCGGCGGCGACGTGAGCCAGTGGGGCTACTGGCAGAGCCCCGACAATGCCGCCGCGCTGCGCGCCAGCGTGTGGAGCGACATCACCACGGTGATGAACGTGGGTATCATCCTTGGTGCCATGATGGCCGCGACGCTGGCCGGGCGCTTCGCGCCGACCCTGCGCATTCCGCTCGGCTCGGTGATGGCGGCGGTGATCGGCGGGCTGATGCTGGGCTATGGCGCGCGGCTCGCCTTCGGCTGCAACATCGGCGCCTACTTCAGCGGCATCGCTTCCGGCAGCCTGCACGGCTGGGTGTGGCTGGTGGCGGGTTTCGCCGGCAATGCGGTCGGCATACGACTGCGCCCGCTGTTCTTCGAGCGCCCCAGCGAAGGATCCCGGGCCAAGAGCGGCTGAGGCGGGGCGCCATGGTGCGGGAGGCGTGGTAGAGTTACGCCAAAGCGCCGCCAGAGCGCTCGGGAAGCCCGCCTGTCGAGCGTTTCCCTACGGCCCGGTTCCAGTCACCGTATCGAGACAAGAGATGCCTGAAAGCAAACGTCCACTTTACATTCCCTACGCTGGTCCTTCGCTGCTCGAGATGCCGCTGCTCAACAAGGGCAGCGCCTTCACCCGCGAGGAGCGGCTCGAATTCAACCTGGTCGGCCTGCTGCCGCAGAACGTGGAGACCATCGAGGAACAGGCCGAGCGGGCCTACCGCCAGTACCAGCAGTGCCATAGCGATCTGGAACGGCACATCCACCTGAGGGCGATCCAGGACGACAACGAGACGCTCTACTACCACATGGTCATGGAGCATCTCGAGGAGATGCTGCCGATCATCTATACCCCTACGGTGGGGCAGGCCTGCGAGGAGTTCTCCAATATCTACCGCAGTCACCGCGGCCTGTTCATCAGCTACCCCGACCGCGAGCGGATGGACGACATCCTGCGCAGTGCCACCAAGGACAAGGTCAAGGTGATCGTGGTCACCGATGGGGAGCGCATCCTCGGTCTCGGCGATCAGGGCATCGGCGGCATGGGTATCCCCATCGGCAAGCTGGCGCTGTATACCGCCTGTGGCGGCATCAGCCCAGCCTACACGCTGCCGATCATGCTCGACGTGGGCACCAACAATCAGGCATTGCTCGATGACCCCATGTACATGGGTTGGCGCCACCCGCGTATCTCCCAGGAGGAGTACGACGCCTTCCTCGAGGAGTTCATTGCTGCGGTGAAACGGCGCTGGCCCAACGTGCTGCTGCAGTTCGAGGACTTTGCCCAGGCCAACGCGGTACCGCTGCTGGAGCGCTACCGCGACCAGCTGTGCTGCTTCAACGACGACGTGCAGGGCACTGCGGCGGTGGCCGTGGGCACCCTGATGGCAGCCTGCCAGGCCCGCGACGAGACCATCGCCGACCAACGCGTGGTGTTCGTCGGCGCCGGCTCCGCCGGCTGTGGCATCGCCGAGCAGGTCGTCATCGCCATGCAGGCCGAAGGGCTCAGCGAGAAGGAGGCACGGCGACGGGTGTTCATGGTCGACCGCGAGGGGCTCGTCACCAGCGATCAGGAGTGGCTGCGTGACTTCCAGCGCCGCCTGGCCCACGACCCGGCGCTGGTCGAGGGGTGGCAGGACCAGTCGCTGCTCGAGGTGGCGCGCCATATCAAGCCCACCGTGCTGATCGGTGTCTCGGGCCAGCCGGGGCTGTTCTCAGAGGAGGTGATTCGCGCCATGCATGCCGGCTGCGAGCGCCCGGTGATCATGCCGCTCTCCAACCCCACCTCCCGCGTCGAGGCCGTGCCGGCAGACGTGATCGAGTGGACCAACGGCCAGGCCCTGGTGGCTACCGGCAGTCCCTTCCCGCCGGTGGAGTATGAGGGCAAGATCTATCCCATTGCCCAGTGCAACAACGCCTACATCTTCCCCGGCATCGGCCTCGGCGTGGTGGCCAGCGGTGCCAAGCGCATCACCGATACCATGCTGATGACTGCGTCCCGGGCGCTGGCCCGCGAGGCGCCGCTGGTGAAGGCAGGCAAGGGGGCGTTGCTGCCGCCGCTGTCGCAGATCCGTGAGCTGTCCAAGGCTATCGCCTTCGAAGTCGCTGCCCAGGCCCAGCAGGAGGGCATGGCGCTGCGCACCGACGGCATCAAGCTGCGTCAGGCCATCGAGCGCAGCAGCTGGACGCCGGAATACCGCAGCTATCGGCGGCGCTCGTTCTGACGCAGAAGTTTCAGGTCAGGCAATGACAAAGGCCCTGCCGGATATCCGGCAGGGCCTTTTGCGTGAACGCAGGTTGCTGGGCGGACCTAGGCCGCGCCGATCATCCGCCGCAGCACGTAGTGGAGGATGCCGCCGTGGCGGTAGTACTCCAGTTCGTTGGCGGTGTCGATACGGCACAGGGCTTCGATCTTTTTCTCGCCCTTGGCGCTCTTCACCGTGACGTTGACCTGACCGCCCGGGGTGAGGTCGGCCAACCCTTCGATGGAGATCGTCTCGTCGCCGGTCAGACCGAGCGTCTTGCGATTCTCGCCCTCGGGGAACTGCAGCGGCACCACGCCCATGCCGATCAGGTTGGAGCGGTGGATGCGCTCGTAGGACTCGGCCAGCACCGCGCGCACGCCGAGCAGCCGCGTGCCCTTGGCTGCCCAGTCCCGCGACGAACCGGTGCCGTACTCCTTGCCGGCCACCACCACCAGCGGCGTGCCCTTCTCCTGATACTTCATCGCCGCATCGTAGATCGCCATCTGCTCGCCGGTGGGCACGTGGCGGGTCTCGCCGCCCACCACGCCGTCGAGCATCTCGTTGCGGATACGCACGTTGGCGAAAGTGCCGCGCATCATCACTTCGTGGTTGCCGCGCCGCGAGCCGTAGGAGTTGAAGTCCACCGGCTTGATGCCACGCTCCTGCAGATAGCGTCCGGCAGGGCTGTCGGGCTTGATCGAGCCGGCCGGCGAGATGTGGTCGGTGGTCACCGAGTCGCCCAGGATGGCGAGGATGTGGGCGTCCCTGACGTCCTCGATCGGCTCCGGGTCGCGGCCCATGCCCTCGAAGAAAGGCGGATGCTGGATGTAGGTGGAGGAGGGCGACCACTCGTAGACCTGGCTCTGGGGCACCTGCAGTGCCTTCCAGGTCTCGTCACCCTCGAACACCTCGGCGTACTCCTTGCGGAACATCTCGGTCTTGACCTTCTCCACCGCGCTGGCGATGTCGGCCTGAGAGGGCCAGATGTCCTGCAGGTAGACCGGGTTGCCGTCCTGGTCCTCGCCCAGCGGATCCTGGGTCAGATCCAGACGCACGTTGCCGGCCAGGGCGTAGGCCACCACCAGCGGCGGCGAGGCGAGCCAGTTGGTCTTCACCAGCGGGTGGATGCGCCCTTCGAAGTTGCGGTTGCCGGAGAGCACCGAGGCCACGGTGAGGTCGCCATCCTCGACCGCCTTCTCGATGGGCGGCGGCAGCGGGCCGGAGTTGCCGATGCAGGTGGTGCAGCCGTAGCCCACCAGGTTGAAGCCCAGCGCATCCAGGTCGTCCTGCACGCCACCGGCGGCCAGGTATTCGGTGACCACCTTGGAGCCGGGGGCCAGCGAGGTCTTGACCCACGGCTTGGTGGTAAGCCCCTTGGCGTGGGCGTTGCGCGCCAGCAGACCGGCGGCCAGCATCACGCTGGGGTTGGAGGTGTTGGTGCAGGAGGTGATGGCGGCGATGACCACGGCGCCGGGGTTGAGCTTGAACTGCTCGCCGTCCATTTCGACGTTCTGGCTGTCATGATGCTCGTAGCTGTCGTGGACGCCGACGGCGGTCTGCCCGCCTTCGGAGAACAGGCGGCCTTTCTCTTCGCTGGGCGTTGCCTTGCCGTTCTCCTCCCCCTGCATCAATTTCTCGAAGGTGGTTTTCATGTCCTTGAGTGCCACCCGATCCTGGGGCCGCTTGGGGCCGGCCAGGCTGGCCTCGACGTCGCCCAGGTCGAGGTGCAGGGTGTCGCTGAAGATCGGCTCGTCGCCGGGCTCGCGCCACAGCCCCTGCGCCTTGCAATACTCCTTCACCAGGGCGATCAGGCTGTCTTCACGACCGGTCAGGCGCAGGTAGGCCAGGGTCTCGTCGTCGACCGGGAAGAAGCCGCAGGTGGCGCCGTACTCCGGTGCCATATTGGCGATGGTGGCGCGGTCGGCCAGCGGCAGGTCGGCCAGGCCGTCACCGTAGAATTCGACGAACTTGCCCACCACGCCGCGGCTGCGCAGCATCTGGGTCACCGTCAGCACCAGGTCGGTGGCGGTGATCCCTTCCTTGAGCTTGCCGGTGAGCTTGAAGCCGACCACTTCGGGAATCAGCATCGACACCGGCTGGCCGAGCATGGCGGCTTCGGCCTCGATGCCGCCCACCCCCCAGCCGAGCACGCCGAGCCCGTTGATCATGGTGGTGTGGGAGTCGGTGCCCACCAGGGTATCGGGATAGGCGAAGACCTTGCCGTTCTCCTCCTTGGTCCACACCGTGCGACCCAGGTACTCCAGATTGACCTGATGGCAGATACCGGTGCCCGGCGGTACCACGCTGAAGTTGTCGAAGGCCTGCTGCCCCCAGCGCAGGAACTCGTAGCGCTCGCGGTTGCGCTCCATCTCGATGGCGACGTTGTCCTTGAAGGCGGTGGGATTGCCGAACTTGTCCACCATCACCGAGTGGTCGATGACCAGATCCACCGGCGACAGCGGGTTGATGCGTGACGGATCCTCACCGAGCTTTTCCACCGCGGCGCGCATCGAGGCCAGGTCCACCACGCCGGGCACGCCGGTGAAGTCCTGCATCAGCACCCGTGCCGGACGATAGCCGATCTCGCGGTTCGAGCGCCCGCCCTGCTGCCAGTCGATCAACGCCTGGATGTCTTCGCGCGCCACGCTCGGGTCGTCGGCGAAGCGCAGCTGGTTCTCCAGCAGGATCTTCAACGTCTTGGGCAGCCGGTCGATGTTGCCCATCTCCTCGGCCACCTTCGGCAGCGAGTAGTAGTGATAAGTGGTGCCGTCTGCGACCAGGGTCTGCAGCGTATCCGGCATCTCGTCACGGCTCATGAAGGCCTCCTGTCACGGTTGAGAACGGTCCTTTTCGTACTCTCGTCTTTATCACATGGTCATGATAGGCCTCCCTTTCAAGCACTGCCCAAGGTTTCTATGCTGAAGGAAAATCCGTTGCATGGCGCCGAGGCCCCGCCGGGGGAGGGGCTGGCGCCGGGAGTTTCGTCATGCATGAAGAACGCCTCGACAGCTACCCCGTTCACTGCCCCTACTGCAACATGCCCTTCGACTTGCCGGTGGATCTCTCCCAGGGCAGCCACCAGACCTGGGAAGACTGCCCGTTCTGCTGCGCGCCGATACAGGTGCGGATCGACGTCTCGCCCTTGGATGGTGAGCTGGAGACCCTCATGCTGGGCCGCGATGACGAAGTGCTGTAGGCAGGCCCGGACGTTGTCGGGCCGAGCGTGGATGCACCCACCACTGGCCATGGGCTGGTACAATGGCGGCAACCGTCTCTCCGGCAACAGGCAATGACCGCGACCGGAGTGAGTCAACTACCCCTCTTTGCGTTTTCGAACAGCGAGGATCTCTTCATGAGCGAAGCGCGTCACGAACGCCTGATCATCCTGGGCTCCGGCCCGGCCGGTTATACCGCCGCCGTCTATGCGGCACGTGCCAATCTCAAGCCGGTGTTGATCACCGGTATCCAGGCCGGCGGCCAACTGACCACCACCACCGACGTGGACAACTGGCCCGGCGACGATGCCGGGGTGCAGGGGCCCGAGCTCATGGAGCGCATGAAGCGCCATGCCGAACGCTTCGATACCGAAGTGCTGTTCGACCATATCCATGAGGTGGACCTGCGCAACCGGCCCTTCACCCTCAAGGGCGACAGCGGCAGCTATACCTGCGATGCGCTGATCGTCGCCACCGGCGCCAGCGCCCGTTACCTGGGGCTGCCCTCGGAGCAGCAGTTCATGGGCCAGGGGGTATCGGCCTGTGCCACCTGCGACGGCTTCTTCTATCGCAACAAGGAGGTGGTGGTGGTGGGCGGCGGCAATACCGCCGTGGAAGAGGCGCTCTACCTCTCCAACATCGCGTCGAAGGTGACCCTGGTGCACCGCCGCGACAGCCTGCGCGCCGAGAAGATCCTGCAGGACAAGCTGCGCGAGAAGGCCGAGAGCGGCAACGTGGTGCTCGAGTGGAACCACGTGCTGGAAGAGGTGCTGGGCGACGCCAGCGGCGTGACCGGCGTGCGCATCCGTTCCACGCTCGACGACAGCGTGAAGGAGATCGAGGCACCCGGCGTGTTCATCGCCATCGGCCACAGCCCCAACACCGGCATCTTCGAGGGCCAGCTCGAGATGCATGACGGCTACATCAAGGTGAAGTCCGGCCTCGAGGGCAATGCCACCGCCACCAGCATTCCCGGCGTGTTCGCCGCCGGCGACGTGATGGATCACGTCTACCGCCAGGCGGTGACCTCCGCTGGCACCGGCTGCATGGCGGCGCTGGATGCAGAGCGCTACCTGGACGATCTCGTCTGAGCAGTGACGCTAGGTAGAGGCGAGCGCCGGTAAAGGCGCGAGCCAACCTCGCGAGTCCTTGGAACCGGTCAATAGTGCGGCGGCACCTCATCCTGCGGTGACGGTGCCGCCATCTCCGCTTCCTGCAGCGCCTGCTGCTGATCGCGCAGCTTCTCCTGCATCAGCGCATTGATGCGTTCCAACTGAGCCAGGCGCCGCTCCTGGCCGGCGACGGCCTGATCCAGCGTGTCGAGCCAGTGCTCCTGGTAGGCGATACGGCTTTCCAGTGCCTCCAGGCGTGCAGCGAGCGCATTCTCGGGGCTCATGCTAGAATCGTCGCGCTGCGTGTCGCTGTTCATCGTGACACCTTCATCGGTCGACGAGGCCTCGGGTCGTGTCGTCATAGATATCTCGTTTCACCATTCCACATAACAAGTGAGCAATACGGATCCATGAATCGCAAGGTTATCTTTCGCTGTACGTTGATCAGCCTATTATTGGCACTGCCGGCTCCACTGCTGATCGTCCTCTTTCTCTCGCTGTTCGGCGGCGAGCTGGCGGCTCAGCTGTTTCCCATCCTGGAGGGCGGCGGCGTGGCGCCGGGCTATCTTGCCGTGGCTGCCGCCGCCTTCGTGCTGCTGCTGATCGCCACTCTCACCCTTCACGCCTTCAGCCCCCGGCTTGCGGTACTGGCCGAAGTGGAGAACGACGATCGCGAAATCGGCGAAGTGAAGTGGTTCAACGTCAACAAGGGTTACGGCTTCATCAAGCGCGAGACGGGTGAAGACGTGTTCGTCCATTTTCGTGCCATTCGCGGTCGCGGTCACCGTACCCTGGCCGAGGGTCAGAAGGTGCGTTATCACGTGATAGAAAACGATCGGGGGCTGCAGGCCGACGACGTCACGGTCATTACTTGAACGAAGCGCCTGCGCTCGACCAGGCGTTGTTGGAATTGCAGCGCGAGATGCTCATTTACTAAAGTAAGCTCCGCTCTCTCGCTGCAATCCCGCCTAGCCTGACCTTCGCTCGCCAGCTTTCGCAAGCTGGTCAGGCTTCAACAACATCGCCCCGCATGTTTCGAACATGCGGGGCGATGTCGTTTCGGGTCACTGACCGGAGTCGGGCCAGTCGATGGCGCCTTCGCTGCCGTCGGGGAGTACCTGCCAGAAGCGGTCGGGGTCGTCGCCGGGCTGCCAGCCGCCCAGCGAGCAGCGTACCTCGCAGCCGAGCCGGGCGGCGGCGTCGCGGGCGCAGTCGCAGTCCCGCGGCCAGGGCGTACGATCGCTGTCGAACCACAGGCTGGCAAAGCCGTCGGCGGCCTTCTCCACCAGCAGTACCGGCACGACCTGCCCGTCGTAGTGGCCGCGGGTTTGCCACTTGTTGCGCCCGGCCTCACGCAGCGGGGCAGCGTCCAGCGTTTCGCCCAGCCAGGCGTCGATGGCCGCAAGCGGCGCCTGGCGCAGGTAGACCTCGATATCGGGGTAGTGCAGCTGGCTGTCGTGCGAGTCGGGCATGGTGAACACTTCCTTGGCGTATTCAGGGCTGGGCGGAGCCGTTGACGAAGAGCTTGCCCAGAATCGCTTCGTAGATCCGGCTCAGGTCGTCCAGGTCGGCGGCACGCACGCGTTCGTTGGTCTGGTGGATGGTGGCGTTACGCGGCCCCAGCTCCACCACCTGGCTGCCCAGGGTGGCGATGAAGCGCCCGTCCGAGGTGCCGCCGCTGGTGGAGAGCTTGGGGCGCCGGCCGAGTACGGCTTCGACGCCGTGCAGGGCGGCATCCACCAGCTCGCCTTCGGCGGTCAGGAACGGCTCGCCGTTGAGGGTCCAGTCGAGCTGATACTCGAGGCCGTGGGCGTCGAGAATGGCCTGGGTTCGCTCACGCAGCTGTTCATGGGTCACCTCGGTGGAGAAACGGAAGTTGAACACCACCTCCACGTCGCCGGGGATCACGTTGGTGGCCCCGGTGCCGGCGCGGATGTTGGAGATCTGAAAGCTGGTGGCAGGGAAGAAGGCGTTGCCCGAGTCCCAGTGTTCGCGCACCAGGGCATCGAGCGCGGGCATCGCCTGGTGGATGGGATTGCGTGCCAGGTGCGGGTAGGCCACGTGACCCTGGATGCCCTTGATGTGCAGTACGCCGCCCAGCGAGCCGCGGCGGCCGTTCTTGATCACGTCGCCCAGCACGTCGGTGGAGGAAGGTTCGCCGACGATGCAGTAGTCGAGCCGTTCGTGACGCTCGCGCAGGTGCTCGACCACGGCCCGGGTACCGTCCACCGCCGGCCCCTCTTCGTCGGAGGTGATCAGAAAGGCGATGCGCCCATGGTGGTCGGGGTGGGCGGTGACGAAGCGCTCCACCGCGGTGATCATGGCCGCCAGGCTGCCCTTCATGTCGGCGGAGCCGCGGCCGCGCAGCATGCCGTCGTCATCGATGCAGGGCTCGAAGGGCGGATACTCCCAGTAGGTGTGCGGCCCGCTCGGCACCACATCGGTATGGCCGGCAAAGGCCAGCACGGGACCGTGGTGGCCGTGGGTCGCCCAGAAGTTTTCCACGTCGCCGAAGGGCAGGCGCTCGATGTGAAAGCCGAGCCGCTCCAGGCGCTCGATCATCAGCGCCTGGCAGCCCAGATCGTCGGGCGTGACCGAGGGGCGGCGGATCAGCTCCATGGCGAGCTGCAGAGTCGGGGAGAGCCCCTGTGGCTCAGTTGTTGGCATGCAGGGCCTCGTTGAGCGCGATGGCGCTCTTGTTGGTCAGGCACTCGATGCGGCCGTTCTGCGAGTTGCGGCGCAGCAACAGGTCGCTCTGGCCGGCCAGCTCGCGAGCCGCCACGGTCTTGACCTCCTGGCCCTGGTCGTCGAGCAGGGTGACCTTGGCCCCGGCGGTGATGTAGAGCCCGGCTTCCACGGTGCAGCGGTCGCCCAGGGGGATGCCGATACCGGCGTTGGCACCGATCAGACAGCCTTCGCCGACCTTGATCACGATATTGCCGCCGCCGGAGAGGGTACCCATGGTGGAGCAGCCGCCGCCCAGATCGGAGCCCTTGCCCACCAGCACGCCGGCGGAGATGCGCCCCTCGATCATGCCGGGGCCTTCGGCGCCGGCATTGAAGTTGACGAAGCCCTCGTGCATCACGGTGGTACCTTCGCCGAGATAGGCGCCCAGACGTACCCGGGCGGTATCGGCGATGCGCACGCCGCTGGGCACCACGTAGTCGGTCATCTTGGGGAACTTGTCGACGCAGTCCACCGACAGGGCGCGGCCTTCGAGGCGTGCCTTGAGGCGCCGGGCGGGCAGCTCCTCGATGTCGATCGGGCCTTCGCTGGTCCAGGCCACGTTACGCAGCAGGCCGAACATGCCGGTGAGATCGAGGCCGTGGGGCTTGACCAGACGGTGCGACAGCAGATGCAGCTTGAGGTACACCTCGGGCACGCTCTGCGGCGGCACGTCGCTGTCGATGAAGGTGGCGACCAGCGGGCGCTGGCTTGCCGCCAGCGCCTCGGCCAGTTCGGCCTGGGCCACGTGACCTGCGGCCTTGAGTGCCTCGGCGATGTCGCTGCAGTGTTCCGGCAGGAAGCTGACGGCAGCGTTGCCGCTGGGGATGTCGAGCACCTTGCCGACGGCTTCCACCAGGCTGGCATCCGGTTTGAACAGCGGGGCCGGATAGTAGATCTCCAGCCAGTCGCCCTGGGTGTTCTGGGTGCCGATTCCGAAGGCAAAACTCAACATGGGGTGTCCTCGTGTCTTGATGGTAAGTCTTTATGGTAAGGGGGTCAGCCTTTGAGGTCGTCGTAGTCGCCGTCGCGATAGCCGACGCGAATCTCGTCGCCGGTATCGAGCAGCGGTCGCTTGAGCAGGGTGGGGTTGGCCATGATCAAGGTGCGGGCCTTGTTGGCATCGAGATCCTGCTTGTCCTCTTCGGGGAGATTGCGCCAGGTGGTACTGCGCCGGTTGAGCGCCTCCATCACCGGCACGCGCGCAAGAATGTGTTCGAGCAGGGCGGCGGAGAGGCCGTCCTCGCGCAGATCGTGGACCTGATAGGGCAGGCCCTTTTCGTCCAGCGCCTTGCGTGCCTTGCGGCAGGTGTCGCAGCTCTTGATCACGAACAGAGTTGCCATCATGCCCTCCTTTCGATGAAACGGCGAATTCGGCCGGCGGCTTCGACGGTGGGCTCGAGTTCGGCCACCAGCGCCAGACGGATGCGTCCGGCACCGGGGTTGTCGCCCCGCCCGTCCGCGCGGCCCCTTCCGTCGCCGGTGGTGGGGCGACCCATATAGCTGCCGGGCAGCACGCTGACGTGCTCGGCGGCGAACAGCTCGCGGGTGAAGGCTTCGTCGTCGCCGCCGGGCACCGCCGGCCATAGGTAGAAACTGGCCTCGGGGGCGGGAAATTCAAGCACCGGGGCGAGGATTTCGGTCACCGCGGCGAACTTCTCGCGATAGGCGTCGCGGTTGGCGCGTACGTGGGCCTCGTCGTTCCAGGCGGTGATCGAGGCGTGCTGCAGCGGCAGCGACATGGCGCAGCCGTGGTAGGTGCGGTAGCGCTTGAACGGAGCGATCAGCTCGGCGTCGCCGGCAACGAAGCCCGAGCGCAGCCCGGGCAGGTTGGAGCGCTTGGAGAGCGAATGGAACACCAGGCAGCGACGGTAGTCGTGGCGGCCCATCGCCGCGCAGGCCTCCAGCAGCCCCGGCGGCGGTGCGTCTTCGTCCAGGTAGAGCTCGGAGTAGCACTCGTCGGAGGCGATGATGAAGTCGAACTCGTCGGCCAGGGCGATCAGCTTCTGAAACTCCGCCCGCGGCGTCACCGCGCCGGTGGGGTTGCCCGGCGAGCAGAGGAAGAGGATCTGCACCTCGCGCCATACCTCGGCCGGCACGGCGTCGAAGTCGGGGCGAAAGCCGCTCTCGGCCCGGCAGTCCAGATAGTGCGGCTGGCCGCCGGCGAGCAGGGTGGCGCCCTCGTAGATCTGATAGAACGGGTTGGGCACCGCCACCCGTGCCGGACGGCTGCGGTCCAGTGCGGCCTGGACGAAGGCGAAGATCGCCTCGCGGGTGCCGTTGACCGGCAGCACCTGGCGCTCGGGGTCGAGCCCGTCGAGACGAAAGCGACGCCGGGCCCAGGCCGCGATGGCGCCGCGCAGCTCGGGGATGCCGGAGGTGGCCGGATAACGGGCGAAATCGAGCTGGTGCGCATGCAGCGTCGCCAGCGCCCCGGCGAAGGGCGCATGCTGCGGTTCGCCGATGGTCAGCGGGATGTGCGCGAGCTGCGCGGGCGGCGTCACACCGGCCTTGAGCGTGGCGAGCTTCTCGAAGGGATAGGGCTTGAGGGCGTCGAGATCGGGGTTCATCGGTGTCCAGGCGCCGGTAAGCGGCGTCGTTGTCGTGGCTGCGGGCAGACCGACGATTATAGGGAAGCCCCTGACTGGCCTCAAACCAATCGCGCTCGGCTCGAACCAATCGCGTTCGCCTCGAAACGACCGCGTTCGCCTGGTGCCGAGCGCGGCGGGCCTCAGCCCGCCACGTCCAGCACTTCGATCAGGCGCTCGCGCAGGCGCTGCTGGCGCTCGGGATCGGTCAGCGGCGCGCCCGACTTGTCGGTGATGAAGAAGACGTCCTCCACCCGCTCGCCCAAGGTGGCGATCTTGGCCGCCGAGAGCGAGATGTCCTGCTCCATGAAGATGCGCCCGACCCGGGCCAGCAGGCCGGGGCGGTCGGGGGCGGTCAGCTCCAGCAGGGTGCGCTCGTTGGCCGGGTCCTGTTCGATCAGTACCTCGGTGGGCACCTTGAAGTGGCGCAGCTGGCGCGGGGTGTGGCGGGTGACGATCTGCGGGTAGTCGTCGGGGTCGTCGAGTTCCTCGACCAGATGCGCGCGGATCTCCTCGATGCGGGCCGGATCGCGAATGGCGCGGCCCTGATCGTCGAGCACGATGAAGGTGTTGAGGGTCCAGTCGTTGCTCGAGGTGGCGATGCGGGCGTCGTGGATCGAGAGCCCGAGCTGCTCCATGGCGGCGGCGGTGGCGGCGAACAGATCGTCCACCGAGCGGGTGTGGATGAACACCTTGGTGCCGCCGTCGGACATGTCGTCGGTGGGGGCGCTGATCAGGATCAGCGGCAGTTCGGAGCCGCCGTGGGCGAGAATGCCCATGGTCTGCCAGACGATCTCGCTGGGGGCGTACTGCAGGAAATACTCCTCGCCGAGCAGTTCCCACAGGCGCTCGACCCGCTCCAGGTCGGCGCCCACGGCCGCCAGCAGCGAGCGCGCCTCGTTGCGCGTCTCGGCGACCCACTCCTCGCGGTCGAGCGGATTGTCCAGGCCGCGGCGCAGGGCGCGTTTTGTCTCGGCGTGGAGCTGGCGCAGCAGCGAGGCCCGCCAGCCGTTCCACAGCGTCGGGTTGGTGGCGTTGATGTCGGCCACCGTCAGCACGTAGAGGTAGTCCAGGCGGGTCTCGTCGCCGACGTGGGCGGCGAACTCACGGATCACGTCGGGGTCGGTGATGTCGCGCTTCTGGGCCACCATCGACATCACCAGATGGTTCTCCACCAGCCAGCTGACCAATCGCGTGTCGCGGCTCGACAGGCCGTGGCGCTCGGCGAAGCGCTCCACGTCGTGGGCGCCGAGGATCGAGTGGTCGCCGCCGCGGCCCTTGCCGATGTCGTGATAGAGCCCGGCGATCCACAGCAGCTCCAGCTTGGGTAGCTGGTGCACCAGTTCCGCCACCACCGGGAACTCCTCGCGGGCCTCGGGCTTGCGGAACTGGTGAATGAACTTGAGCAGCCGCAGGGTGTGGGCATCCACCGTGTAGATGTGGAACAGGTCGTGCTGCATCAGCCCTACCGCCTGGCCGAACTCCGGCAGGTACTTGCCGAGCACGCCGTAGCGGTTCATGCGCCTGAGCTGGCGCGCCACGTTGCCGCTCGAACACAGCAATGACATGAACAGGTGCTGATGCTGGGCGTCGTCGCGGTAGAGGTCGTCGATGAGGTGGCGGTTGTCGCGAATCAGGCGGATGGTGTCGGCGCGTACGCCCTCGATCTCGGGATGCTCTGCCATCAGCAGGAACAGCTCCAGCAGCGCGTAGGGATGCTCGCGGAAGACCGCGCGGTGACGCGCCTTGATGTAGCTGCCTTCGATCACGAAGCGCTCGTTGAGGTCGGTGATCTCGAGCTTTTCGCCGCCGCGCAGGATGGCCTCGTCGAAGTGCTGCAGCAGCATGTCGTTGAGCCCCGCCAGCGCCGTCACGTGGCGGTAGTAGCGCTTCATGAACTGCTCGACGGCCAGACGCTCGGGGGTGTCGCGAAAGCCGAACAGCTCGGCGATGGTGCGCTGGTGGTCGAACAGCAGGCGATCCTCGGCGCGCCCGGTGAGCATGTGCAAGGCATAGCGTACCTGCCACAGGAAGGCCTGGCCCTGGCTCAGGATGTGCAGCTCGGCGTCGTTCATGAAGCCGTTCGCCACCAGGTCCCCGTAGCGCTGGCTGCCGAAGTGGCGCTTGGCCACCCAGCCGATCATCTGGATGTCGCGCAAGCCACCCGGCGAACTCTTGATGTTGGGCTCGAGGTGGTACTCGGAGTTGTTGAAGCGGTGATGGCGGCTGATCTGCTCCTGCCACTTGGCTTCGAAGAAACGGTCGGCGGGCCAGATGCGTTCGGGCGCGATGCGCGCCTTCATCGCCTCGCGCAGCGACTCGGGGCCGGCCAGGGTGCGCGACTCCATCAGGTTGGTGATGATGGTGATGTCGGCGCTGGCCTCGCGTTCGCAGTCGGCCAGCGAGCGCACGCTGTGGCCGATCTCCAGGCCGATGTCCCACAGCAGGGTGATGAAGGCGGTCAGCGGCTCGCGATAGGGCGAGTCGTCGTCGTCCGCCAGCAGCAGCATCAGGTCGATGTCGGAGCGGGGGTGGAGTTCGCCGCGTCCGTAGCCGCCCACGGCGAGCAGCGCCACGCCGTCGTCGGGCCACTCCTGCAGCGACCACGCCACGCCGAGCAGCTGATCGAGGCACCAGGCGCGGCCGTGCACCAGGTCGCGAATGTCGGCTCCGGCACGGAACCGCTCGTCCAGGCGCTGCTGAATGTCGCGCAGCGCCGCCTTGAACGGTGCTATCGGCGAGCGGGTGCCGGCGAGCTCGCTGCGGAAGGTGGCAGCATCGAACAGCGTCTCATCGGGAACGAAACGGTAGTGGTGCAGCAGCATGTTGGCTCGACTCAGTGGTCGAGGAAGGAGAAATCTTCCTCGTGGCGCGCCGTGAGCACCTCGACGCCGGTTTCGGTGACCAGCAGGGTATGCTCCCACTGCGCTGACAGACTCTTGTCCCGGGTCACCGCGGTCCATCCGTCGCGCAGCACCTTGGTCTGGTGCCCGCCGACGTTGATCATCGGCTCGATGGTGAAGCACATGCCGGCGGCCAGGGTGGCGTCGGCCTCGGGCGCGTAGCCGTCATAATGCAGCACCTGGGGGTCTTCGTGGAAGGTGGCGCCGATGCCGTGGCCGCAGAAGTCGCGCACCACCGAGTAGCCGTTGGCCTCGGCATGGCCCTGGATGGCGCGGGCCAGTTCGGAGAGGCGCACGCCCGGCCGCACCAGGGCGATGCTCTTGTACAGGCACTCCTGGGTCACCCGGCACAGCCGCTCGCCCTGGATGTTCTCGCCGACGATGAACATCACGCTGGTGTCGCCGTGGTAGCCGTCGGCGGTCTTCACGGTGACATCGACGTTCATGATGTCGCCCTTCTTCAGCTTCTTGTCCGGATCGGGAATGCCGTGGCAGACCACATGGTTGAGCGAGGTGCAGATCGACTTGGGAAAGCCGTGATAGTTGAGCGGTGCCGGAGTGGAGCCCAGTTCGCCCACGATGTAGTCGTGGCACAGGCGATCCAGCTCGCCGGTGGTCACGCCGGCCTGGACGTGAGGGGCGATCATCTCCAGCACGCTGGCGGCCTGGCGACCGGCCTCGCGCATCTTCTCGATCTCGTCGGGCGTCTTGATGGCTATGTTCATGGAATCTCGTATCAGAGGAATGGCAGTGCCTGCAGCATAGGGAAGGGCGGCGGGCGACTTCATCTCGTGGATGAACTATGGTATAAAGCCGCGCGCTTTCCTGCAATCGTCGGGGTCCAGGCCGAACGGCCGGCCGACGAGGCAGCGACGGCGTCGGCGGCGAGTCGCCCAGCGCCTGGCGCAGCACGACTCGAGCCGGTAACTCAACAGCCTTGAAAACACACACGTACCGGCACATGGTCCCGGGTGCTGCCGCGGTTCTTCCCGGCGGTCGGATCCATGGGGTGCGTGGAGGCCTAACCCGATTTTCAGGAGTCATCCATGGCACACGTCAACATGCGTGACCTGCTCAAGGCAGGCGCACACTTCGGTCACCAGACCCGTTACTGGAACCCGAAGATGGGCAAGTTCATCTTCGGCGCGCGTAACAAGATCCACATCATCAACCTCGAGCACACCCTGCCGGCCCTCAACGAGGTGATCGACGTGGTCGAGAAGATGGCCGCTTCCAACAACAAGATCCTGTTCGTCGGCACCAAGCGCAGCGCGAGCAAGATCATCAAGGAAGAAGCCAATCGCGTCGGCATGCCGTTCGTCAACCACCGCTGGCTCGGTGGCATGCTGACCAACTACAAGACCATCCGTCAGTCGATCAAGCGTCTGCGCGACCTCGAGACCATGCGCGAGGACGGCACGTTCGACAAGCTGACCAAGAAAGAAGTCCTGATGGCGACTCGTGAGCAGGACAAGCTCGAGCGCTCCATCGGCGGCATCAAGGAGATGGGCGGTCTGCCCGACGCGCTGTTCGTGATCGACGTGGACCACGAGCGCATCGCCATCAACGAGGCGAACAAGCTCGGCATCCCGGTCATCGGCGTGGTGGACACCAACTCCGATCCGGACGGCGTCGACTACGTGATTCCCGGCAACGATGACTCCATCCGCGCCATCCAGATCTACGTCAAGGCGATCGCCGACGCCTGCGCGCGTGCGAAGGAAGGCCGCCCCGACGAGTTCGTCGAGGTCACCGAGGGTGAAAGCGGCGACGCTACTGCCGCCGCCGAGTAACGGCGCGTCGCTCGAGCCGGCCGTGTCGGCTCGGCAGGGTGGCTGCCCCGCGCGGCCGCCCGCTACCGCTCCGCTACGGCGGAGCGAGTGTTCACCGGGCCTTCGGGCCCGGCGCCCTTATTCCCAGGTCGAACCTGGATCAACCCGGGTTCCACTTACCAAGAGGTGAATTACCATGGCAGCGATCAGCGCTTCCCAGGTCAAGGAGCTGCGCGAGCGTACCGGGCTCGGCATGATGGAGTGCAAGAAGGCACTCACCGAAACGGGTGGTGACATCGAGCTCGCCATCGAGAACCTGCGCAAGAGCTCCGGTCTGAAGGCCGCCAAGAAGGCCGGCCGTACCGCCGCCGAAGGCACCGTGGTGACCCGTGTCGCCGCAGACGGCAGCTATGGCGTGGTGGTCGAGATCAACTCCGAGACCGACTTCGTCGCCCGCGACGACAACTTCAAGGCCTTCGCTGACAAGATTGCCGACGCCTTCTTCGCCGCCAAGAGCGAGGACGTGGCTGCCGTGATGGCCGGCGAACTCGAGAGCGCTCGCGAGCAGCTGGTGCAGAAGATCGGCGAGAACATCGGCGTGCGTCGCTGCGCCGTCGTCGAGGCACCGGCAGGCGCACTGGTGGGCGAATACGTCCACGGCGGCCGCATCGGCGTGCTCACCGTGCTCAAGGGCGGTAACAGCGAAGTGGCCAAGGACGTCGCCATGCACGTGGCCGCGATCAACCCGGCCGTGGCGCTTCCCGAGGACATGCCGCAGGAGCAGCTCGACAAGGAGAAGGCGATCATCCTGGCTCAGCCCGACATGGCCGGCAAGCCCGAGCAGATCGCCGAGAAGATGGTCGAAGGCCGCCTGAAGAAGTACCTGGCCGAGAACAGCCTGACCGAGCAGCCCTTCGTCAAGGATCCGAACCAGTCCGTGGCCGAGTTCGTCAAGGCCGCCGGCGGCGAGGTGCTTGGCTTCACCCGCTTCGAAGTGGGCGAAGGCATCGAGAAGGAAGAAGTCGACTTCGCCAAGGAAGTCATGGAACAGGCTGGCCGTCGCTAAGGTCAGAGGTTCCAGCTCGAGAACGGCGTGCGCGAGAGCGCACGCCTTCTCGTATCCGGCCCCCGCGCCGGACGTAGTAGACTAGCTCATCCCCTTGACGCTATGGAGAGTTGCCATGCCCCCGACCGATCACGTCGACAACCCCGCCAAGCCACGTACTGAAAAATCCAAGTACAAGCGCATCCTGCTCAAGCTCTCCGGCGAGGCGCTGATGGGCGAGCACGATTTCGGCATCGACCCCCAGGTGCTCGACCGCATGGCGCTGGAGATCGGTCAACTGGTGGGCATCGGCGTGCAGGTCGGTATCGTCATCGGTGGCGGCAACCTGTTCCGCGGCGCGGCGCTCAATGCGGCGGGCATGGATCGGGTCACCGGCGACCACATGGGCATGCTGGCCACGGTGATGAACGCCCTGGCCATGCGCGACGCGCTGGAGCGCTCCAACATCCGCTCGCGCGTCATGTCGGCCATCCCCATGAGCGGCGTGGTCGAACACTACGACCGCCGCACGGCGATTCGCTACCTCACCTCCGGTGACGTGGTATTGTTCTCCGCCGGAACCGGCAATCCTTTCTTCACCACCGATTCGGCCGCCTGTCTGCGCGGCATCGAGATCGACGCCAACGTGGTGGTCAAGGCGACCAAGGTGGACGGCGTCTACGACAAGGATCCGGTCAAGCACGCCGATGCGGTCAAGTACGATCATCTGAGCTACGATGATGCGCTCGACCAGAAGCTCGGCATCATGGATTTGACCGCTATCTGCCTGGTGCGGGACCATGACATGCCGGTTCGCGTCTTCAACATGAACAAGCCGGGCGCCCTGCTGAACCTGGTGGTGGGCGGCAAGGAAGGCACGCTGATAGACAGAGGTTGACACCGTGATCAATGACATCCAGAAAGATGCAGAAAGTCGCATGAAGAAGAGCCTCGAGGCCCTTCATGCCAACTTCAACAAGATCCGTACCGGGCGTGCTCACTCCAGCATCCTCGATTCGGTCACCGTGGACTATTACGGTAGCCAGGTGCCACTCAACCAGGTCGCCTCGGTGAACATCGAAGATGCCCGCACCCTCTCCGTGGTGCCCTGGGAGCAGAACATGGTGCCCAAGATCGAGAAGGCCATCATGACCTCCGATCTGGGCCTCAACCCGGCGAGCGCCGGCAACGTGATCCGCGTGCCGATGCCGATGCTCACCGAAGAGACCCGCAAGGGCTACATCAAGCAGGCTCGCGCCGAGGCCGAGAATGCCCGCGTGGCGGTGCGCAACGTGCGTCGCGATGCCAACAACGACATCAAGGCCCTGCTCAAGGAGAAAGAGATCTCCGAGGACGAGCAGCACCGTGCCGAAGACGTGATCCAGAAGCTGACCGACAAGTACATCGGCGAGATCGACAAGCAGCTCGAAGTGAAGGAACACGACCTGATGCAGGTCTGAGCAGCGCCGGGTGGCACTCCCTGGCCACCCGGACCTCCCACCGCCATTGCGAGACATCATGACGTCAGCGCAGACCTCTGCATCGAAGATGCCACCGAAGCCCCCCGGCAACGGCCTGCCGCGCCATGTGGCGATCATCATGGACGGCAACAACCGCTGGGCCCGTGCGCGAGGGCTCTCCGGCATCCGTGGCCATCATGCCGGCGTCGAAGCCGTGCGGGCAGTGATCCGGCGCGCCGCCGAACGTGGCATCGAGACCCTGACGCTGTTCGCCTTCTCCAGCGAGAACTGGCGTCGCCCCGAAGCCGAGGTCAGCGCTCTGATGGAGCTGTTTCTCCTCGCGCTCAAGCGCGAGGTGAAGAAACTCCACAAGAACGGCATCCGGCTCTCGGTGATCGGCGACCGCACCGCCTTCTCCAGCTCGATCCAGAAGCACATCGACAGGGCCGAGGCGCTGACCCGCGACAACCAGCGCATGCATCTGGTGATCGCCGCCAACTATGGCGGTCGCTGGGACATCGCCACGGCAGCGCGTCGTCTGGCCGAGCGTGCCGCGGCCGGGGAGCTGGACCCGGCCACGGTCGATGAGTACGCCGTGCAGGACGAACTCTGCCTGGGCGCCGAGGCGCCGGTGGACCTGTGCATCCGTACCAGCGGCGAGCAGCGCATTTCCAACTTCCTGCTGTGGCAGATGGCCTACGCAGAACTCTATTTCACCCCGCTGCTGTGGCCCGATTTCGACGGCGATGCCTTCGACCTGGCAGTGGACGACTTCCGCCGGCGGCAGCGCCGCTTCGGTATGACCGACGAACAGATCGAGGCTGAGGGTGCTTAGACAGCGAGTCATTACGGCGGCGTGGCTGGCGCCGCTGATGCTGGCCGGACTGTTCGGCCTTTCCGGCGGCGCCTTCGCCGCCTTCACCGGGGGCGTCGTGCTGCTGGCCACCTGGGAGTGGACCAATCTGGCCGGGGTCGGAGAGACGACTCGGCGGCTGGCCCTGGTGGCGGGCATGGCGCTGCTGATGCTCGTGCTGTGGGGAGCAGGCGCCGCACTGTCGGTCGGGTTCCTGTGGCTGGCGCTGGCGGGCTGGCTGGTCAACCTCTACTGGATCGTTCAGTACCCTGCGCGAAGTGAACAGTGGCAGTCCATGGCCATGCGCCTGGCCATGGGGCTGTGGGTGCTACTGCCGACCTGGGTCGGCTTCAACGTGCTGCGCGATACCGGCGGCATCTGGCTGCTCTACGTGCTGCTGCTGGTATGGGGAGCCGATATCGGTGCCTATTTCAGCGGCCGCGCCTGGGGCAGGCGCAAGCTGGCGCCGGCGGTCAGCCCGGGCAAGTCGTGGGAAGGCGTGGCCGGCGGGCTGGCGGTGACGCTGGTGCTGGCGCTGGTGTTCGCCACTTGGCAGGGGCTGGGTGCGGCGGCCGGCCTGGGGCTGGTCGTGGTCACGGCGATCGTGACGCTGGTCTCGGTGATGGGCGACCTGTTCGAGAGCATGCTCAAGCGCTTCCGCGGCATCAAGGACTCCAGCAACCTGCTGCCGGGCCATGGCGGCGTGCTCGACCGTATCGACAGTCTGACCGCCGCGGTACCGCTGTTCGCGCTGCTCTCGCTCGGAGTGCTGTAACGTGGAGCGCCGTGAGGTGAGCGACTCTCGCCGGCAGCAGCGCGTCACGGTGCTGGGGGCGACCGGCTCCATCGGCACCAGCACGCTGGACGTGATCGCACGCCACCCCGAACGTTACCGGGTGCATGCGCTGACCGCCCACCGCTCGCGCGAGGCGCTGCTGGCTCAGTGTCAGCGCCATCGCCCCAGCCTGGCCGTGCTCGACGACGAGCGCGACGCAGCCTGGCTGCGCGAGCGCCTGCTGCAGGCGGGTCTGGCGATCGAGGTACGGGCCGGTCAGCAGGCGCTCAGCGAGGTGGCCAGCGACGCCGAGGTGGACGTGGTGATGGCGGCCATCGTCGGTGCCGCGGGGCTGTTGCCGACGCTTGCCGCGGTGCGTGCCGGCAAGCGTGTGCTGCTGGCCAACAAGGAGGCCCTGGTGATGTCCGGGGCGCTGTTCATGGACGCCGTGTCGCGCCATGGCGCCACGCTGCTGCCGATCGATTCCGAACATAATGCCATCTACCAGTGTCTACCACCCGAGCACCGTGGCGGTCTGGCGCGTCACGGTGTGACGCAGCTGCTGCTGACGGCTTCGGGAGGCCCGTTTCGCGGCTGGTCGCGGGAGCGCCTGGCGGCGGTGACGCCGGCGCAGGCATGCGCTCATCCCAACTGGTCGATGGGGCGCAAGATCTCGGTGGACAGCGCCACCCTGATGAACAAGGGGCTTGAGCTGATCGAGGCGTGCTGGCTGTTCGATGCCCGGCCGGAGCAGGTGCAGGTGGTAGTGCATCCGCAGAGCGTGATTCACTCCATGGCGGCCTACAGCGACGGTTCGGTGCTGGCGCAGCTCGGCAATCCGGACATGCGCACGCCGATCGCCTATGGCCTGGCCTGGCCGGAGCGGATCGACGCCGGCGTCGAGGCGCTGGATCTGTTCCAGATCGCCCGGCTCGATTTCGAGGCGCCCGACGAGACGGCTTTTCCCTGCCTGCGGCTGGCCCGAGAGGCAATGCGGGCCGGCGGTACGGCACCGGCAATCCTCAACGGTGCCAACGAGGTGGCCGTCGACGCCTTCCTGGCGGGGCGTCTGAGCTTTCCGGGGATCGGCGAGCTGGTGGGCGAGATTCTCGCGACGCTGCCGGCGGAGCGCGGCGACGACCTGGAAACCGTGCTCGGTGCCGACGCCCGGGCGCGGCAGGCGGCACACACGTGGTTGAATCGGGGCTGAGCCGCTTTTCGCCGACGACGTAGTAGTCATTTCAAGGAGGCTGTATTGGGCCTGATCCAGAACGTGCTGGCCGTCATCGTGGTGCTGGGGCTGTTGATCACCTTCCACGAGTTCGGTCATTACTGGGTGGCGCGCCGCTGCGGTGTCAGGGTGCTGCGCTTCTCGGTGGGCTTTGGCAAGGCGATCTGGTCCCGTACCGACCGTCACGGGACCGAGTTCGTCGTGGCGGCAATTCCTCTCGGCGGCTACGTCAAGATGCTCGACGAGCGCGAGGCGCCGGTACCCGACGATCAGCTCCACGAGACGTTCAACCGCAAGACGGTATGGCAGCGTATCGCCATCGTCGCGGCCGGACCGCTGGCCAACTTCCTGCTTGCCATCGTCGCCTACTGGGCGTTGTTCGTCGCCGGCACCACGACGGTGGCACCGGTGGTGGGCGAGGTGGCGCCCGATTCGCCGGCGGCCCGTAGCGGCCTGCAGAGCGGTCAGGAGATCGTCTCGGTGCAGGGCAATGCCGTACGCTCCTGGGACGAGATCAACCTGCGCCTGATCGCCCACATCGGGGCCAGCGGCGAGCTGACCATCGATGCGCGTGACGACGCCGGCTCGAGCGCGCAGGAGTACCGCCTGCCGGTGGAGAACTACCTGGTGCGCCAGGACCCGCCGCAGCCGCTGGCTACGCTGGGCATCACTCCCTGGCAGCCGCGTATTCCCGCGGTGCTGGGGCAGGTGCTGGATGGCCAGGCTGCCGCCGAGGCGGGGTTGCAACCGGGCGACGAAGTGCTGGCCGTCAACGGGGCGCCAATCGGCGAGTGGATGGACTTCGTCAGCGTGGTGCGGGCCAATCCCGGCGAAACGCTGGAGCTCGAGGTGCAGCGTGACGGCGAGCCTCTGACGGTGACGCTCACCCCGGGAAGCCGTGAGCTCGAGACGGGGGGTGCCATCGGCTACGTGGGCGCCGGGGTGGAACCGGTGGAGTGGCCCGAGGAGTTCCGGCGCGAGATCCGCTACGGTCCCGTGGCCGCCTTGGGTCAGGCCGTCAGCCGCACCGGCGAGATGACGGTGCTGACGCTGGATGCGATCCGCAAGATGCTGGTAGGCCTGATCTCGCCGACCAATCTTTCCGGACCCATCACCATCGCTCAGATGGCGGGGGATACGGCACGCACGGGGCTGGAGACCTTCGTCAGCTTCATGGCCTATCTCTCCATCAGTCTGGCGGTGCTGAATCTGCTGCCGATACCGGTGCTTGACGGTGGCCACCTGCTTTATTATTTCGTCGAAGCCGTCCGCGGCCGGCCGGTATCGGAGCGGGCTCAGGCGCTGGGATTGCGAATCGGGCTGGCGATGGTCGGCACGCTGATGCTGATGGCGCTCTATTTCGATCTGATGCGTCTCTGGTAGCGTGCGCCTCCAGTTGGAGGCTCAGGGAGGCGGAGCTACGCTCCGCCTTGTCAGTCACCCGCACATATGTATATGGTGCCTGTCTGTACAGGCAGGCGGATCAACGCGAGCGAAGCGACTGCATGAATATCAAGACCCTTGGACTGGCGGCTCTGCTGCTGGCCGGTTCCGGTACGGTGCTGGCCGAATCCTTCGAAGTAACCGACATTCGCGTGGAGGGGCTGCAGCGGGTATCCGCCGCCTCCGTCTTCAACGCCTTTCCCATCAGTGCACGCGACCGAGTGGATGACCGCGAGCTCGCCGAGGCGGCGCGCAGCCTGTTCGCCACCGGTCTGTTCGACGATATTCAGCTTGCTCGCGACGGTGACGTCCTGGTGATCCAGGTCGTCGAACGACCGACCATCTCTCGCCTGAACATCAGCGGCAACCGTCGGCTCTCCGAGGAGGATCTGCGCCGCGGCCTGCGCGAGGGCGGCCTGGCCGAAGGGCAGGTGCTGCAGCTCTCCACCCTGGAGGACATCCAGCGCGAGCTCGAAGGCGTCTATCAGGCGCAGGGGCGCTACAGCGCCCGGATCGAGACCAACGTGCGCGAGATCGACGAAGGCCGGGTCCAGGTCGATATCGACATCAACGAAGGGGCGGTGGCCAAGATTCGTCAGATCAACATCGTCGGCAACCGCCAGTTCAGTGACGATGAGCTGCGCGACGTGTTCGAGCTCAACGACCGGCCCGGGCGCTTCTTCGGCTGGTTCTCCCGCGACGAGTACTCCCGCGAGGCGCTCGCCGGCGACCTGGAGCGGCTGCGCTCGTTCTACCTCGACCGCGGCTACGTCAATTTCGACATCACTTCGACCCAGGTCTCGATCAGCCCCGACAAGTCGCAGATCTTCGTCACCGTCAACGTCGACGAGGGCAGTCAGTACCGCCTGGGCGACGTGCGCTTCGTCGGCGATCTGCAGATCGGCGAGCGGGAAGCGCGCAACCTGCTGCAGGTGGAGAGCGGCGAGATCTTCTCACGCAGCAACGTCACCGCTTCCACCGAGGCCCTGCGCTCGCGCCTGGGCGCCGAGGGTTTCGCCTTCGCTCGTGTCGACGGCATACCCGAGCCGCGCGCCGACGGCTCCACCGTCGATCTGACCATCCGTGTCGACCCGGGTCGTCGCGCCTACGTGCGGCGGATCAACTTCATCGGCAACACCACCACCCAGGACGAAGTGTTGCGTCGTGAGATGATTCAGATGGAGGGGGCGCCGGCTTCCACCGACTCGATCAGCCAGTCGCGCCGTCGCCTGGAGCGGTTGGGCTTCTTCCGCCAGGTCGAGGTGGAAACCCAGCCGGTGGCCGGCGAACCGGACAAGCTCGACGTCACCTACACGGTGGAGGAGCAGCCCTCCGGTTCGATCTCGGCGAGCATCGGTTTCTCGCAGAGCGCCGGGGTGATCTACGGCGCCTCGCTGGCCCAGAACAACTTCCTCGGCACCGGTAACCGGGTCAACATCGGCGCCCAGCGCAGCGACACCTTCACCAGCGTCAACTTCGGCTTCACCGACCCGTACTGGACGCTGGACGGTATCTCGCGCGGCTACAACGTCTTCTATCGCGAGACCGATTTCGAAGACTCGGATATCTCGACCTACTCCACCGACGCCTACGGCGCGGGGATCAACTTCGGCTATCCGATCAGCGAGCTGTCGCGCCTCAACTTCGGCGCCAGCATCGAAGACCTGACGGTCAAGACCTATCGCGACACGGCGTCGGAAATCGTGCGCTACGTCGAGGATCAGGGCGACAATGCCCAGAGCCTCAAGCTCACCGCCAGTTGGACGCGCAACAACCTCAACCGCGGCATCATGCCCACCTCGGGCAACTATCAGCGTCTCTCGCTGGAGACCGCCGCGCCGGGTAGCGACGCCGACTATTACAAGCTGCGCGCCCGCGCTCAGCAGCTCTTCCCGCTCAACGAGGAGGAGACCTGGTCGCTCAAGTTCGGCACCACGCTGGGCTATGCCGACAGCATCGGCAGCGACCCCTATCCGTTCTACGAGAACTTCTTCGCCGGCGGTCTGGGCTCGGTGCGCGGCTTCACCGCCAACACCCTGGGCGAGCGCACCACGCCGCGCGAGGCCGGTCGCGACCGCACCCTGGGTGGCAACGTGCTGATCGAAGGCAGCGCCGAGCTGCTCTTCCCGCTGCCGTTCGTCGAGGATCAGCGCTCGCTGCAGACCGGCTTCTTCCTCGATGCCGGCAACACCTTCCTGACCAGCTGCTATCCGATCATGGAAGGCGACGGGCCGTCGAACTGCTCCTCCGGCGTCGACCTGGGCGAGCTGCGCTACAGCATCGGTGTGGGGCTCTCCTGGCTGACGCCCGTGGGCCCGCTGACCTTCAGCATCGCCGAGCCGCTCAACGACAAGAGCGGCGACAACACCCAGTTCTTCCAATTCTCGCTGGGACAGACCTTCTGATCCGGCTCCTCAAGGAGTAATTTGAATGCGCAAGTTGACGCTCTTTTTGTGCATGGGTCTGTTCGCGGCGTTGTCTGCGCCGGCCTATTCGACCGAGGTGGCCGTGCTCGACTGGCGCGGGGCGCTGCTCTCTTCCGATGCCGCCCAGCGCTCGATGCAGCAGCTCGAGAGCCGGCTCGCCGGTCAGCAGCAGGAAGCGCAGTCGCTGGGGCAGGAGCTGTCCCAGCTGCAGCAGCGCCTGCAGCAGGAGGGCGACAGCCTGCCCGATGATCAGCGGCGTTCGCTGATCCAGGAGTTCCAGCAGAAGGGCAGCCGCTTCGAACAGCTGCGCCAGCAGATCATGGAAGAGCAGATGCGCGCCGAGCAGAATTTCCTGCAGGAGGCCGAGCCCAAGCTGGAGCGGGCCGTGGAGCAGGTGATCTCGCGGCACAACGTGCAGGTGCTGGTGGAGCCACAGGGCGTGCTGCACTCCGAGCGGGACCTGCCCAACCTCACGGGTGAAGTGATCGAAATACTCAACTCGCTCAATTGATCCACTCGGCAGCGCACTGCCGAAACGTTGTCGATACGGGTTTCCATGACGCACCCTGCTACTCCGCAATACACACTGACCGAGCTCGCCGAGCGGCTCGGTGCACAACTGATCGGCGACGGCAGTCGCCGCATCAGCGGGTTGGCGACCCTCAAGGAGGCCGGCCCCGACCAGGTGGCTTTCGTCGCCGATCGTTCCTACCTCAAGGACCTCGCCAACTGTCGGGCCGGGGCGGTGCTGCTCCACCCCGAGCATGGTGCCGCTTGCCCGGTGGCCCGCCTGGAGCTGGCGAATCCCTATCTCGGCTATGCCCACCTGTCCCAGCTGTTCGACCCGATCCTGGCGGCGCCCGTGGGCGGTATCCACCCCACGGCCGTGGTGGCGGAGGACGTGGTGCTCGGGGCGCGGGTCGAGATCGGCCCCAACGCCGTGGTCGAAGCCGGGGTGGAGCTCGGCGACGAGGTGGTGGTGGGGGCCGGCAGCTTCATCGGGGCGGGTTCATGCATCGGTGAGCAATCGCGGCTGCACGCCAACGTTACCGTCTGTCATGGCGTGACCATCGGCAAGCGGGCCATTCTCCACAGCGGCTGCGTGATCGGCGGCGACGGTTTCGGCTTCGCCCACGACGGCGGTCGCTGGCACAAGATCGCCCAGCTGGGCGGGGTGGTGCTGGGCGACGACGTCGAGGTGGGCAGCTGTTCCAGCATCGACCGCGGCGCACTGGACGACACCGTGATCGGCAACGACGTCAAGATCGACAGTCAGGTGCAGATCGCCCACAACGTGCGTATCGGCGACCACTCCGCCCTGGCCGGCTGCGTGGGCATCGCCGGCTCCACCCGGGTCGGCAGGAACTGCATGCTGGGCGGCGGCGTGGGGCTCTCCGGCCACCTGACGATCTGCGACGGCGTGCAGGTCACCGGCATGAGCCTGGTGACCAACTCGATCCACGAGCCGGGGGTCTACTCGTCGGGTACCGGTGCCATGTCCAATGCCCAGTGGCGCAAGAATGCGGTACGTTTCAAGCAGCTCGACGACATGGCCAGGCGCCTGGCGCGGCTCGAGAAGCGCGATCAGCAGGGTTGAGACAGGATCGGGCGGCGTTATAATTCCTCGCCTGCCGCTTGCAGGCGGTTTTCGGGAAGCCGGGTGCGACGCTTGCTGGACGTTTCGCCAAGGCTTCCCTACTTCATTTCAGAGGTCGCTACGATGGTAATGGACATCAACGAGATTCGTGATTATCTGCCGCACCGATATCCCTTTCTGCTGGTCGATCGGGTGACGGAGCTGAGCCTTGGCGAATCCATCGTGGGCTACAAGAACGTCAGCATCAACGAGCCGTTCTTCAACGGCCATTTCCCTCACCATCCGATCATGCCCGGTGTGCTGGTGCTCGAGGCGCTGGCCCAGGTATGCGGTATCCTCGGGTTCAAGACCGTCAACAAGCTGCCTGCCGACGGCTACGTCTATTACCTGGTGGGTAGCGACAACGTGCGCTTCAAGCGGCCGGTGATGCCGGGCGATCGCCTGAAGCTGGAGGCGAAGGTCGAACGTGAAAAGCGCGGCATCTGGAAGTTCGCCTGTCGTGCTACCGTAGAGGGTGAATTGGCCTGCGAGGCCGACATCATCTGTGCCGAGAGGAAGGTTTCTTGATACATAGCACCGCCATCGTCGATCCTGGGGCCCGTCTGGCCGAGGACGTGGAAGTCGGCCCCTTCAGCGTTATCGGGCCGGATGTCGAGATCGGCCCCGGCAGTCGTATCGGCCCGCATGTGGTGGTCAAGGGGCCGACCGTGCTTGGCGCCCGAACCCGGATCTTCCAGTTCGCTTCCGTAGGCGAGGATTGCCAGGACAAGAAGTACGCCGGCGAGCCGACCCGCCTGGTGATGGGTGACGACAACGTCATCCGCGAGGGCGTGACCCTGCACCGCGGCACCGCGCAGGATCGCGGCGAGACCACCATCGGCTCGCGCAACCTGTTCATGGCCTACGTGCACGTGGGGCACGACTGCATCATCGGCAACGACTGCGTGCTGGCCAACCAGGCAACGCTTGCCGGGCATGTGACCCTGGGCAACTTCGTCATTCTCGGTGGGCTCTCGGCCATCCATCAGTTCTGCCATTTCGGCGACTACGCCATGGCCGGTGGCGGTTCGATCATCACCAAGGACACGCCGGCGTTCCTGATGATCAATGGCAGTCCGGCCAGGCCTCATGGGCTCAATCTGGTCGGCCTCAAGCGCCGCGGTTTCTCGACCGAAGCGATCAAGGCGCTGGGCGAGTGCTACAAGCTGGTCTATCGTCAGGGCTTGACCGTGGCCCAGGCGCTGGACGAGATCCGCAACCGCTACGCCCTGCCCGAAACCGAGGCCTTTGCGGCTTCCATCGAGGTCTCGACGCGCGGCATCGTTCGCTGAGCGGACGTCGAAACGGGTCCGATATGAGCCAGTTAGCGCGTGTCTACATCGTCGCCGGCGAGATGTCCGGCGACCTTCTCGGCGCCAGCCTGATGCGGGCGCTCAAGGCGCGTCACCCCGGTGTCGAGTTCCGCGGCATCGGCGGGCCGGGCATGCTCGCCGAGGGCATCGACAGCCGCTTTCCCCTCGAGACGCTCTCGGTGATGGGGCTGGTCGAGGTGCTCAAGCATCTGCCGGAGCTGATTCGGGTGCGCCGTGCGCTGCGCGCCGATGCCCTGGCCTGGCAGCCGGACGTGATGATCGGTATCGACGCGCCCGATTTCAATCTCGGCCTCGAGCGTCAGCTGCGCGAGGCGGGGCTCACCACCGTGCACTACGTCAGCCCCACGGTGTGGGCCTGGCGTCAGGGGCGGGTCAAAGGCATCGTCCGCTCGGTGGATGCCATGCTCACCTTTCTGCCCTTCGAAGCCGCCTTCTACGAGAAGCACGATCTACCGGTGGCCTTCGTCGGTCATCCGCTGGCCGACGAGCTGCCGCTGGCCAACGATCGCGGTGCGGCACGAGAGGAAATCGGCTTACCGCTCAGCGGGCCGGTGCTGGCCGTGCTGCCGGGCTCCCGGGCCAACGAGATCCGCTTTCTCGGCGAGACCTTTCTCGACGCCGCCGAGCGGTTGTGCCGCGAACGCCCCGACTTGCGCGTCGTGATACCGGCGGCCACCCCGCTGCGCCGCGCCGAGCTCGAAGCGCTGCTCGAACACCGACCGTTGCTGAGGGAGCGCGCTCTACTGCTCGACGGTCGCGCACGCCAGGCCATGGTGGCCAGCGATGCCGTGCTGCTCGCTTCCGGCACGGCGGCGCTGGAGGGCATGCTGTGTCATCGCGCGATGCTGGTGGGCTACCGCATGGCGCCGCTGACCCACTGGTTGGCCAAGCGTCTGGTCAAGACGCCGTGGATTTCGCTGCCCAATCTGATCGCTCAGGAGACCTTGATTCCCGAGCTGATCCAGGACGCGCTCACGGCCGAGGCAATCGTCGCGCGCATCGGTCCGCTGCTCGACGACGGCGAGGCGCGCGCCGCTCTCGAGGCGCGTTTCGCCGCCATGCACGCCGGGCTGCAGCGTAACGCCAGCGCCAGGGCGGTGGAGGCCATCGAAGCCGTGGTGGCGGGGCGGCCGCTGCCTGAGTCGGTGGCAAGCGATACCATGACACCCGATCCCGAGGTAGAGGCCAGGAGGAGCGAGACATGAGCGAGTCTCCCTTTCCCCAACTGATCATCGACTATCAGGGCCACCTGCTGGCCGGCGTCGACGAGGTGGGGCGCGGACCGCTGATCGGCGCGGTGGTGGCCGCGGCGGTGATCCTCGATCCGCTGCGCCCCATCGCCGGCCTGACCGACTCCAAGAAGCTCACCCCCCAGCGGCGTGCGGAGCTGGACGTGGAGATCCGCGACAAGGCCCTGGCCTTCGCCGTGGCCGAGGCGTCCCACGCCGAGGTCGACGAGCTCAACATCTACCATGCCACCCACCTGGCCATGCGTCGCGCGATCGATGCACTGCCGCTGATACCGGAGTACCTGCTGGTGGACGGCAATCGACTGCCTGGGCATCATGTACCCGGTCAGGCGGTCGTCAAGGGCGACGCCCGCCATCCGGCCATCGCCGCGGCCTCGATCCTGGCCAAGGTGGCCCGCGACGCCCAGATGGTGGCGCTCGACGCGCTCTTCCCCGAGTACGGCTTCGCCCGCCACAAGGGCTATGCCACGCCCGAGCATCTGGACGCGCTGGAGCGCCTCGGGCCCTTGCCCGAGCATCGCCGCTCCTTCGCCCCGCTGAAAGGACAACTCGAGCTGCTTTAGCCCATGAGCCGCTCCCACTACAGCGAGGGCGCCGGGGATAGGTCGTAGCGGGGGTCTTTTGCCAGGGAAGGCAAAAGTAGCTTACAAGGATGTATTCACGGCGCCCCCGCGAAGGCCTATCGCCGGATCAGCCCGAGCGGATTTGAGTTATATCGCAGGCCCGATAGCCTGTTTTTCGTGTCGCCCATTTACCGCCAAGCCCCGAGCCTCTTATGACCACGCCCTTCGTACACCTTCGCGTTCACACCGAGTACTCCCTGGTCGATGGCTTGGTACGGCTCAAGCCGCTGATCAAGGCCACCGTCGAGCAGGGCATGCCGGCGCTGGCCGTGACCGACGAGGCCAACCTGTTCGGCCTGGTCAAGTTCTACCGCGGCGCCCAGGGCAGCGGGCTGAAGCCGATCATCGGCACCGACCTGTGGCTGGTGAATCCCCACGACGAGACGCACCCCTACCGGCTGACCCTGCTGGCGATGAACGATACCGGCTATCGCAACCTCACCGAGCTGATCTCACGGGGCTGGATGGAAGGGCAGCGCCAGGGGCGGGCGCTGCTGGAGAAGGCCTGGGTGCTGGAGCAGAGCGAGGGGCTGATCGCGCTTTCCGGTGGCCGCGAAGGGGAGATCGGCCGCCACCTGCTGGCCGACCATCGCGACGAGGCGCGTGTGCTGCTCGAGGAGTGGCAGACGGCCTTCCCGGAGCGCTTCTACCTGGAGCTGACCCGCACCGGGCGGCCGCTGGAGGAGGAGTGCGTGCACCTCTCGGTGGAACTGGCCGTGGCCACGGGCACGCCGGTGGTGGCGACCAACGACGTGCGCTTCCTCGAGCGTGACGACTTCTGGGCCCACGAGACGCGGGTGTCCATCGGCGAGGGCAAGGCGCTGGACGACCCGCGCCGCGAGCGCAAGTACACCGAAGAGCAGTACCTCAAGAGCCCGGCGGAGATGGCCGAGCTGTTCGCCGACATCCCCGAGGCGCTCGAGAACAGCGTGATGATCGCCGCGCGCTGCAACGTCGACGTGCGTCTGGGCGAGATCTTCCTGCCGGAGTTCGAGATTCCCGAGGGCATGACCCAGGACGAATTCTTCCGCAAGGTCTCCCACGACGGCCTCGACGAGCGCCTCGACTTCCTCTACCCGCCCGAGAAGTACCCCCGCGACAGCGCCGAGTACGCCGAGATCGACAAGCGCTATCGCGAACGGCTGGACTTCGAGCTCGACATCATCATTCAGATGGGCTTCCCCGGCTACTTCCTGATCGTGATGGACTTCATCAAGTGGGCCAAGGACAACGACGTGCCGGTGGGGCCGGGGCGCGGCTCGGGTGCCGGCTCGCTGGTGGCCTACGCGCAGAAGATCACCGACCTCGATCCGCTGGAGTACGACCTGCTGTTCGAGCGCTTCCTCAACCCCGAGCGGGTCTCGATGCCCGACTTCGACGTCGACTTCTGCATGGAGAAGCGCGACCGGGTGATCGAGTACGTGGCCGACCGCTACGGACGCAACGCGGTGTCGCAGATCGTCACCTTCGGCACCATGGCCGCCAAGGCGGTGGTACGCGACGTGGCCCGCGCCCAGGGCAAGCCCTACTCGCTGGGCGACAAGCTCTCCAAGCTGATCCCCTTCGAGGTGGGCATGACCCTGGCCAAGGCCATCGAGGCGGAGCCGGCGCTCAAGGAGTTCGTCGAGAACGACGAGGAGGCCGCCGAGATCTGGGAGATGGCGGTCAAGCTCGAAGGCATCACCCGCGGCACCGGCAAGCATGCCGGCGGCGTGGTGATCGCGCCGACCAAACTCACCGATTTCTCGCCGCTGCTGTGCGACGAGGGCGGCTCGGGGCTGGTGGTGCAGTTCGACAAGAACGACATCGAGGAGGCCGGGCTGGTCAAGTTCGACTTCCTCGGTCTGCGTACCCTGACCATTATCGACTGGGCGCTGGAGATGGTCGACAAGGTACGCGCGGTCAAGGGCGAAGGCCCGCTCGACATCGACAGCATCCCGCTCGACGACGGCCCCACCTTCGAGATGCTCAAGCGTGCCGAGACCACGGCGGTGTTCCAGCTCGAATCCCGCGGCATGAAGGAACTGATCAAGCGCCTCTTGCCCGACTCGCTGGAGGACATGATTGCCCTCGTCGCGCTGTTCCGCCCGGGCCCGCTGCAGTCGGGCATGGTGGACGACTTCATCAACCGCAAGCACGGCCGCGCGGAGATCTCCTACCCGCATCCGGACTACCAGCACGAGTGGCTCAAGCCGGTGCTGGAACCCACCTACGGCATCATCCTCTACCAGGAGCAGGTGATGCAGATCGCCCAGGTGCTGGCCGGCTACACGCTCGGCCAGGCCGACATGCTGCGGCGTGCCATGGGCAAGAAGAAACCTGAGGAGATGGCCAAGCAGCGCAGCGGCTTCATGGAGGGCTGTGCGGCCAACGGCATCGACAAGGAGCTGGCGGGCAACATCTTCGACCTGGTGGAGAAGTTCGCCGGCTACGGCTTCAACAAGTCGCACTCGGCGGCCTACGGCCTGGTCTCCTACCAGACCGCCTGGCTCAAGGCGCATTATCCCGGCCCGTTCATGGCCGCGGTGATGTCCACCGAAATGGACAACCTCGACAAGGTGGTGCCGCTGATCGAGGAGTCACGGCGCATCGGCCTGACCGTGACTCCGCCGGACGTCAACATCGGCGGCTACAAGTTCACCGTCGATACCGAGGGGCGTGTGGTCTACGGCCTGGGCGCCATCCGCGGGGTGGGCGAGGGGCCCATCGGCGCCATCGTCGAGGCGCGCGAGGCCGAGGGCCCCTTCAGCGACCTGTTCGACTTTTGCCGCCGGGTCGACCCCAAGCGCATGAACAAGCGCACCCTGGAGGCGTTGATCCGCTCCGGCGCCCTGGACAACCTGGGACCCAACCGGGCGGTGCTCAGCGCCGCTCTGGACGACGCCCTGCGCGCCGCAGCCCAGACCCAGACCAACCAGAACCTGGGCATGATGGACATGTTCGGCGAGGCCTTCGCCGACGACCAGGCCGAGAGCGACCCCTACGAGGCCTACCGCCGCGCCCGCGAGTGGACCGACAAGGAGCGCCTGGCCGGCGAGAAGGAGACCCTGGGGCTCTACCTCACCGGCCACCCCATCGACGAGTACGAGAAGGAGCTCGCGCGCTTCGTCTCCACCCGCATCAGCGACCTCAAGCCGTCGCGGGAACCGCAGCGGGTCGCGGGCCTGGTGGTGGCGGTGCGCACCATGAAGTCCAAGCGCGGCGACACCATGGCCTTCATCACCCTGGACGACCGTACCGGACGCATCGAGGCCTCGCTGTTCGGCGAGCTCTACGATCAGCTGCGCGGCCAGATCGAGGCCGACCAGGTGCTGATCGTCGAGGGCGAGGTCTCCAGCGACGACTTCTCCGGCGGCCTGCGCCTGCGTGGCAAGGAGGTCACGCCGATGGTGGCCGCTCGCGCCCGCTACGGCGAGGCGGTGGAGCTGTCGCTGGACGGCACCCGGGTCAACGGGAGGTTGGTGGAGAGCCTGCGCGAGAGCCTCGTGCCGCACCGCGACGACGGCGGCTTGCCGGTGCGCCTGCGCTACCGCAACGAGGCCGCCGCCGGCTGGCTGGAGCTGGACGCCCAGTGGCGCGTGGCTCCCAGCGACGAGCTGCTGATCGCGCTGCGCGAAGTGGAGGGGCAGGACGGTGTGCGCCTCAAATACCGCTAGGCCTAAGAAAAGTGCCTGCGCTCGGTCATACGGCGTTAAAAAACGGCTTAAAATGCTCATTTACTAAAGTAAACTCCGCTTTTGCGCCGTTTTTTGCCTTGTCTGACCATCGCTCGCCGACTTTTCGACAGGACCTGGACTCACCACCTTGGCTGCGAGCGGCGCCGGGGACAGGGCGCAGCGGAGGTCTTTTGCCATGGATGGCAAAAGTAGCGCCCAGGGATGGGTTCACAGCGCCTCCGCAGAGACCTGTCGCCGGAAAAGCCGCTGTTCCGCGCCTTGCGCCGTGCGTTGAGGGTGCGATAATGCCCGACACTCGATTTTATGGCTTCCGGGACGAACAGCGTTCATCATGCCCCGGCGACAGCAATGACAAGGCGGCCCAGCCACTATGAATCCCAATTACCTCGATTTCGAACAGCCCATCGCCGAACTCCAGGCCAAGATCGAAGAGCTGCGCCTGGTCGGCAACGATAGCCAGCTCAACCTCAGCGACGAGATCAGCCGCCTGGAGGAGAAGAGCCGCAAGCTCACCGAGTCGATCTTCAAGGACCTCAGCCCCTGGCAGGTCTCGCAGCTCTCGCGTCATCCCCAGCGCCCCTATACGCTGGACTATCTCGAACACATCTTCACCGACTTCGACGAACTGCACGGTGACCGTCGCTTCGCCGACGACCCGGCTATCGTCGGCGGCATCGCCCGGCTGGACGATCGTCCGGTGATGGTCATCGGCCATCAGAAAGGGCGTGAGGTGAAGGAGAAGGTGCGGCGCAACTTCGGCATGCCGCGGCCCGAAGGCTACCGAAAGGCGTGCCGTCTGATGGAGATGGCCGAGCGCTTCAAGATGCCGGTGCTGACCTTCATCGACACCCCCGGCGCCTACCCCGGTATCGACGCCGAGGAGCGCGGCCAGAGCGAGGCCATCGCCTACAACCTGGCGGTGATGTCGCGGCTCAAGACGCCGATCGTCTCCACCGTGGTGGGCGAGGGCGGCTCCGGCGGCGCGCTGGCCATCGGCGTGTGCGACGAGCTGTCCATGCTGCAGTACTCCACCTATTCGGTCATCTCGCCGGAAGGCTGTGCCTCGATCCTGTGGAAGAGCGCCGAACGGGCCGCCGATGCGGCTCAGGCCATGGGCATCACCGCCGAACGGCTCAAGGAGCTGGGCTTCGTCGATACCCTGATCGAGGAGCCCCTGGGCGGCGCCCACCGTCAGCCCCTCGTCACCGCCGAGCGGGTCAAAGAGTCGCTGCTGGCGAGCCTGGATCGACTCGAGGCGATGGAGACCGACGCCCTCCTGGAGCGCCGGTATGAGCGCCTGATGAGCTATGGCGCCCCGGCATAAAAGAGCATCGCTGCAAGCCCTGATCGACGACGCCCTGGCGGAGACCCCGCCGGGGCGTGTCGTCTGGGTGGCGCTCTCCGGCGGGCTGGATTCGAGCCTGCTGCTCACGCTGGCGGCCCAGGCCTGTCGGCGTCACCCTCGCCCGTTGTACGCACTGCACGTTCATCATGGCCTTCAGCGTGCCGCCGACGGCTTCGAGCGGCACTGCCGTCGGCTTGCCTCGCGGCTCGGTGTGCCGCTCTTCATCGAGCGCGTGGCGGTCGGGCGCGACGCCGGGCTGGGGCTCGAGGGGGCGGCGCGGGAAGCGCGTTACGCGGCGTTCGCCCGCCGTGTGGCATCGGGTGAGACGCTGTGGCTGGCTCAGCATCGTGACGATCAGGCGGAAACCTTTCTGCTTGCCGCCCTGCGCGGCAGCGGCGTACGCGGCCTGGCGGGCATGCCGGCGGAACGCGAGTGGCGGGGGCGACGCCTCGTGCGCCCGCTGCTGGCATGCTCACGGAGCGAGCTCGAAGCCGCAGCGGCCCGGCTCGGGCTGAGCTGGATCGACGACCCCAGCAACACCGACGAGTCGCTGGACCGCAACTTCCTGCGTGGCGGCGTATTGCCGCTGCTGCAGTCGCGCTGGCCCCAGGCGGCCACGGCCCTGGCCGGCAGCGCCCGGCTTGCCGGCGAGGCGGAGCAACTGCTCGAGGAGCTGGCCGCAGGCGACCTCGCCGCCCTGGGCGACGACCCGGGCTGCCTCGATGTGTCGGCGTTGCTGAGGCTGTCTGTGCCGCGGCGGCGCTCGCTGTTGCGTCACGTCTGCCGCCGGTTGGGTGTGCCCACGCCGCCGGCGGGGCGTCTCGAAACGCTGCTCGAGCAGCTCGAGGCGCGCAGCGACGCCCAGGTCCGGGTTAGCTGGAGCGGGGCCGAGGCGCGCATCTGGCGCGGCCAGCTCTACCTGCTGCCCCCCTGGGATTTGCTGCTGCCGGAATGGACTCTCGAATGGGACGGCAGGGCACCGCTGGTGTCGCCCTGGGGCGAGATCGGCGTCGGCTTGGCGCCCGTCGAGGGCCATCCGGTGCGACTGACGCTGAAGGCTCGCCAGGGCGGCGAGCGGTTGTGCCTCGCCGGGCGCGGCAGCCGCGACCTCAAGCGCCTGCTGCAGGAGGCCCAGGTGCCGCCCTGGGCGCGGGAGCGTGTCGCCGTGGTCTGGCACGAGCAGCATCCGGTAGCGGCGCTGCTGCTGCCGGAAGGGCGCTGGCTGGCGGTGGCGGCGGGGTGGGCTTCTGCGGTGAGAGAGGAGTAACCGACGCTGCGCTATGCCTGCTGCAAGGGTGCGCAAGTCAGCATGTCGTGCAACACGCCCTCGCGCAGCGCACCATCGGCATAGTTCATCGTCGTCAGCTCGAATGTCTCGAAGATAGCCCCGAGAATGGCCACGCCAGCGGGAAAGATGCGCGAGCGGTCCGGCTTCAGCCCCGCCAGCGTGACGTTGTCCAGGCGTTCGCATTCGATCAGGCGCTGACGTAGCGTCTGCAGGCCGCTGCGGGTGATGACGCCCGGCTTGCCGCCGCTGGCGGCAAGCACCGAGGCGGCCGCCTTGATGGTGCCGCTGGAGCCCAACGCTTCGCTCCAGCCCAGCTCGCGATAGTTGGCTTGAATGGCCTCGAGTCGCGTCAGCACGTCCGCTTCCGCCCGGCGCATGTTGGCTTCGTTGACCGTACCGTCGCTGAAATGGCGGCGCGTATGGGTGACGCAGCCAACGTCGAGGCTCTGCAGCAGCAGCGGCCCCGCTGGATCCCCGATGATGAACTCGGTGGAGCCGCCGCCGATGTCGACGACCAGGCGACGTCCGTTCGCGGCCATGGTCTGAGATGCCCCCAGGTAGATCAGTCGCGCCTCCTCCTCACCGGAGATGATCTCGACGCGACAGCCCAGCAGGGCTTCGGCACGCGTGACGAAGGATTGGCGATTGAGCGCCGTGCGCAGCGCACTGGTGCCCACCACTCGCAGACGGCTGCGGGCCACGCCCTCCAGGTAGGGCAGGAAGCGTTCGAGGCAGGTGAGCGCACGCTGAATGGCGGCTTCGTCCAGATGATTGCGGCTGTCCAGGCCCGCTGCCAGCTGCACCTTTTCACCGCAGCGCGTCACCACGCTCAGTCGCTCGTCCCGATAGCTGGCAACCAGCAGGTGAAAGCTGTTGGAGCCCAGATCGATGGCTGCCAGCTGCCATGAGTCTTGCCCTTGAAGCAGGGCGGTGTCATTGCTGGCGGGTTGAGGCCTGTCCTTGGGTGCAGTCATCGAAGCGTCCTGATAGCGGATAGCTAAAGGTTGCGGCGCTGGCGCGAGCGTGTCAATCGCGCGGGGGGCGATCGATGGGGTTGCGTTCGTCGCCGGCCTTGACTAACATCGAGACGTTCGCCTGTTCCGAATGCTTTCCGACCGCGTCGCGGTCAACATCAAGTCGTCAGACAGCCCCTTCTTGTCGCTCGTTGTCATGTGCCGAAGCCATGGTGGCACTTGAAACGCACAGGCGATGAATCCATGCGACACGAAGCGCTGCTCCCTCTTACACGATACCGTGCCTCGACCCCTTGCGCAGAGCGGTCGTAGTGCAACGAGCATCGCTCATGAGCGGCAGCTCTCTCGGGCTCTGAACGCACCCAAGCGGCGTACCGTTCTTTATCCGCACACTCCCACGGCCGCCGTGCCGCCACGCTGACATGAGCAACTTCCGAACACACCGATGAATCTTACCGAACTCAAGCAAAAAACCGTGCCAGAGCTCCTGGAGCTCGCCCGCGAAATGGGCATCGACAATCTGGCCCGCTCGCGCAAGCAGGACATCATCTTCGCCATCCTCAAGAAGCACGCCAAGAGCGGCGAGGACATCTATGGCGATGGTGTGCTGGAAATCCTCCAGGATGGCTTCGGCTTCCTGCGCAGCGCTGACAGCTCCTACCTGGCCGGTCCCGATGACATCTACGTCTCGCCGTCGCAGATCCGTCGCTTCAATCTGCGCAAGGGCGATTCGATCTCCGGCAAGATCCGTCCGCCGAAGGAAGGGGAGCGCTACTTCGCGCTGCTCAAGGTCAGCCAGATCAACTTCGACAAGCCGGAAAACGCCAAGCACAAGATCCTGTTCGAGAACCTCACGCCGCTGTTCCCCCAGGAGCGGCTGCGCATGGAGATCGGCAACGGCTCCACCGAGGATCTCACCGCGCGCATCATCGATCTCACCGCTCCCATCGGCAAGGGCCAGCGCGGTCTGATCGTCTCGCCGCCCAAGGCGGGCAAGACGTTGATGCTGCAGAACATCGCCACCTCGATCACGCGCAACAACCCCGAGTGTCACCTGATCGTGCTGCTGATCGACGAGCGCCCGGAAGAGGTGACCGAGATGTCGCGCACCGTGCGCGGCGAAGTGGTCGCCTCCACCTTCGACGAGCCGCCGGCACGCCACGTGCAGGTCGCCGAGATGGTGATCGAGAAGGCCAAGCGCCTGGTCGAGCACAAGAAGGACGTGGTCATCCTGCTCGACTCCATCACCCGCCTGGCGCGTGCCTACAACACCGTGGTGCCGAGCTCCGGCAAGGTGCTCACCGGCGGTGTCGACGCCCACGCCCTGGAGAAGCCCAAGCGCTTCTTCGGTGCTGCACGTAACATCGAAGAGGGCGGCAGCCTGACCATCATCGCCACCGCGCTGGTCGATACCGGCTCGAAGATGGACGAGGTGATCTTCGAGGAGTTCAAGGGCACCGGCAACATGGAAGCCCACCTGGACCGCAAGCTCGCCGAGCGCCGTGTCTACCCGGCGATCAACATCCGCCGTTCCGGCACCCGCCGCGAGGACCTGATCGCCTCCGAGGACGAGATGCAGCGCATGTGGATCCTGCGCAAGCTGCTCAACCCGATGGAAGATACCGCAGCCACCGAGTTCCTCATCGACCGCCTGAAAGATACCAAGACGAACCTCGAGTTCTTCGAAGCCATGAAGCGCCGCTGATCGGAGCTGCCATGGCTAGCGGCGCCGGGGACAGGTCGAAGAGGAGGTCTTTTGCCAGGGATGGCAAAAGTAGCGCCCAGGGATGGGTTCACAGCGCCTCCTCGCAGGCCTGTCGACGGAGTAGCCGCGGGTAAGGATGCGTTGGCCGGCGGGGAAGAGAAAGGGGCGGCATGCTATGCTGCCCCTTTCGTCGTTCCGGAAACGGGAATTGCAATGAAGTACAAGGACCTGCGCGACTTCATCGCCGCTCTGGAGGCTCAGGGCGAGCTGATACGAGTTTCAGCCGAGGTGGACCCCTACCTCGAGATCACCGAGATCTGCGACCGCACCCTGCGTGCCGGCGGCCCGGCGCTGCTGTTCGAGAACGTGAAGGGGCATGACATGCCGCTGCTGGGCAACCTGTTCGGTACGCCGAAGCGGGTCGCCATGGGCATGGGCCAGGACAGCGTCGAGGCGCTGCGCGAGGTGGGCGAACTGCTCGCCTTCCTCAAGGAGCCCGAGCCGCCCAAGGGCTTTCGCGACGCCTGGGACAAGCTGCCGATCTTCAAGCAGGTGATGAGCATGGGGCCGAAGACGGTGCGCAGCGCCCCGGTGCAGGAGGTAGTGCTGGAGGGCGACGATGTCGACCTGGACCGCCTGCCGATCCAGCACTGCTGGCCCGGCGATGCCGCACCGCTGGTCACCTGGCCGCTGGTGGTGACCCGCGGGCCGCACAAGAAGCGCCAGAACCTGGGCATCTATCGTCAGCAGAAGCTGGGCAAGAACCGCCTGATCATGCGCTGGCTGTCGCACCGTGGCGGCGCGCTCGACTTCCAGGAGTTCCAGCAGACCAATCCCGGCGAGCCCTTCCCGGTGGCGGTGGCGCTGGGCGCCGATCCGGCGACGATTCTCGGCGCGGTGACCCCGGTGCCGGACTCGCTCTCCGAGTACGCCTTCGCCGGGCTGTTGCGCGGTTCGCGCACCGAGCTGGTCAAGTGCGGCCACGCCGATCTGGAAGTTCCTGCGTCTGCAGAAATCATACTGGAAGGCTTCATCTACCCCGACGACACGGCGCCGGAAGGCCCCTACGGCGATCACACCGGCTACTACAACGAGGTCGACGAGTTCCCGGTGTTCACCGTGACGCGCATGACCCTGCGCCGCGATGCCATCTACCACTCGACCTACACCGGGCGCCCGCCCGACGAGCCGGCGATCCTCGGCGTCGCGCTCAACGAAGTGTTCGTGCCGATCCTGCGCAAGCAGTTCCCCGAGATCGTCGACTTCTATCTGCCGCCGGAAGGCTGCTCCTACCGCATGGCGGTAGTGACCATGAAGAAGCGGTACCCGGGCCACGCCAAGCGCGTGATGATGGGCGTATGGAGCTTCCTGCGCCAGTTCATGTACACCAAGTTCGTGGTGGTGCTCGACGACGACGTCGATGCTCGCGACTGGAAGGACGTGATCTGGGCCATCACCACCCGCATGGACCCGGCCCGGGACACCGTCATGGTCGAGAACACGCCGATCGACTATCTCGACTTCGCCTCGCCGGTGGCGGGGCTCGGTTCCAAGATGGGGCTCGACGCCACCAGCAAGTGGCCCGGCGAGACCGATCGCGAATGGGGCACGCCCATCGTCATGGACGAGGCCGTCAAGGCCCGCGTCAGCGAACGCTGGAACGAACTGGGTATCCACCTGCCCCCACACCCTGACGACAAGAGGCCTGCATGACCCCCAGGACCCTGACCTGCCAGGTGACGGCAGTGGAGGATCTGACCCCCGACGTGTTTCGCGTGCGCCTGGAAGGGCGCGCCGAGGCCATGGCCCACGATCCGGGCCAGTATCTGGAGCTCAAGCTCGACGACGAGACCTGGGTGCCGTTCTCCATCGCCAGCGCCCATCGCGGCGACGGCACCCTGGAGCTGCACATCCAGCACTGGCCCGAGCGCGAGAACTCCGCCCGGCTGCGCGAGCTGGTAGTGGTGGCGCATCACCTGACGGTGCGTCTGCCCGGCGGCGACTGCGTGCTCGATCCGACCAGCCAGCGGCCGCTGCTGCTGATCGCGGCCGGTACCGGCTTCGCCCAGATGAAGGCGATCGTCGAGGCCTCGCTGCACGACGCCCCCGAGCGGCCCATCGAGCTGTGGTGGGCGGCCCGCGAGCGGCGCGACCTGTATCTCGAGAGTCTGCCGCGGCAGTGGGCCGAGAGCCATGCGAACCTGCGCTTCCACGTGGTCACCGAGGTGGCGCCGCAGCCGCCGGTGACCGGTGAGCGCGTTCAGGGCCACCTGGGCCGCATCGACCAGGCGTTGGCTAGCGGGCTCGACGACGTCAGCGGCCATGACGTCTACCTCTCCGGCTCGCCGGGCATGGTCTACGCCTGCGTCGACGTGCTGGCCTCGCTGGGGCTCGAGCCGTCGCGGATCTTCTCCGACGTCTTCGCCTATGCGCCGCGCCAGCCGCTGGTGCCCACCGCCGGCGTACTGCGCCGGGGGAGTGCGCGGTGAGCGCCGCGCCGATCCTGATCACCGGTGGCGCCCAGCGCCTCGGGCGCCACTGCGCCGAACGGCTGGTCGACGACGGCCATCCGGTGATCGTCAGCTATCGCCGCGAGCGGCCGGAGCTCGAGGCGCTGCGCCGCCGCGGTATCGTCACCCTGAGGGCGGATTTCGCCACCGAGGCGGGCATTCTCGACTTCATCGCCCGTCTCAAGGGCGAAACCAGGTCGCTGCGCGCCATCGTGCACAATGCCAGCGACTGGGCGCCGGACAGCCGCGACGAGCAGGCCGGTGCCACCTTCGAGCGGCTGTTTCGCGTGCACATGCTCGCCCCCTACCTGATCAATCTGCACTGCCGCGAGCTGCTCGAGGCCTGCGGCGAGCCGCAGCGCGACATCGTGCACATGACCGACTACGTGGCGCAGAAGGGCTCGAAGAAGCATGCGGCCTACGCCGCCACCAAGGCGGGGCTCGAGAACCTGACGCTCTCCTTCGCCGCCATGTACGCGCCCGAGATCCAGGTCAACGCCATCGCACCGGCGCTGATCATGCTGGGCGAGGACGACGACGAGGCCTATGCCGAACAGGCCCGGGCCAAGTCGGCCATGGCGATGGTGCCGGGGCCGGGTGTGATCTACCAGAGCCTGCGCTACCTGCTCGACAACCGTTACGTGACCGGTATCACGCTGCCGGTCGATGGCGGTCGTCATCTTCGCTAGACTGTTAGCCACCGGCATGAGGCAAAAGGAGACGAACATGGCCCCGCTCAAGGACTATCACGATGACAGCGGCCCGCTGTGGCTGCTGGCCCTGGTGGCGGTACTGGCGCTGAATCTGCTGCCCTTGATCATCGGCGTGAGCCGCGCCGTGCAGGCCTGAAACCGGGCTTGCCAAGTTTGCCGCGATGCGGCACGATGAACCCAGAAACTGTGGGAGACGACCATGACACCGACCGCGAGCCTGACAGCGAACGATCCGAACCGTGCCTTTGGCGCGGTAATGTCGTTTGGCTTCGATGGACAGTCGTTTGGCTTCGGCGGTCAGTATTGGTACTGGTTTAGCGCCGGTGTGCCGGCGGCCGGGTCCTGATCGGACACAGCTGCAAGGGCACACCCAACCGGGTTGCCTTCCCTCATGAAACCCCTGGTCGGCAACCCGACCGGGGGTTTTACGTTTGGCCCCTAATGTTGATAGACCCCGTAAACGGAATCGACTCGAGGAGACGCACCATGACCGCATACCGCGCCACTTTCGCCGCCCGTACCCGCCACGACTATTATGGCTGGGGCTATGGCTGGCGATTTAGCGCCGCGCGGTCGGTTCAGTGCGCCACCTCCGACCGTGAGATGACCGGTGGCATGACGACACGATGTTTGCCGACCTCACGGAGTTGACCATGAATGCCCCCGCGACACTTGCTGAACGCCTGACCGACGGCCATGCCGACATGGTCCCCACCACATCCAGCCGGGTCGAGATGACGTTACCCACCCCTGGCGAGCTCAGACGCCGTTTGCCCCTGGCGCCGCCGGTGGCCGAGCGCCTCGTCGCGCAGCGCCGCGCCATCCGTGACATCGTGACGGGGTGCGACGACCGCATGCTGGTGGTGGTGGGCCCCTGCTCGATCCACGACCCGCTGGCCGCGCTGGAGTATGCCCGGCGCCTGGCCGAACTCGCCCCGCGAATTTCCGACCGTCTGCTTCCCGTGATGCGGGTCTACGTGGAGAAGCCGCGCACCACGGTGGGCTGGAAAGGGCTGGCCTACGACCCCGACCTGGACGGCAGCGGCGACATGGCGCGTGGGCTGCATCTGTCGCGCCACATAATGCACGAGATTGCCGCCCTGGGCCTGCCGGTGGCCACCGAGGTGCTGCAGCCGATGCTGGCCAGCTACTTCGACGACCTGCTGGCCTGGGTTGCCATCGGTGCGCGGACCACCGAATCGCAGCTGCATCGCGAGCTTGCCAGCGGCCTGGAGGCGGCGGTGGGGTTCAAGAACGCCACCAGCGGCGACGTGGGCGTCGCGGTGGATGCCATTCGCGCCGCCGCGCATCCGCACCAGCATTTCGGCCTCGATGAGCAGGGCCGCCCCGCGCTGCGGGAGACCACCGGCAACTCCTACGCTCATGTGGTGCTGCGTGGCGGCCACCATGGGCCCAACCATGACAGCCGTTCGGTCGCCGAGGCGCGCCGGGCGCTGGAGCAGGCAGGGCTGCCTGCGCGCTTGATGGTGGACTGCAGCCATGCCAATGCGCGCAAGGATCATCGCCGTCAGGGCGAGGTGCTGCGCGACGTGGTGACGCAGCGGGTGCAGGGCGAGACGGCCCTGATGGGGCTGATGCTCGAGAGTCACCTGGAAGAGGGGCGCCAGGAGCTCGCCCCGGGAGCGCTGCGCTACGGCGTTTCGGTGACCGACCCCTGCCTGGGCTGGCAGGCTACCGAGGCGCTGCTGCTGGAAGCGGCCGACCGGTTGCGCTGACCATTGCGTCGGGAAGACGGGCACGCGGCTGTACCTCAGCGAGAGATGCCGGGATAATTCCCGGCATTCTCGTTGCAACAGGAGTTGGGCATGCCGTTTTCCTTCGAATACCACGACCCCGAGACCTACCGCCGCAAGGCCCGGCTGATCAGCCTGGCCATGGCCGGTCAGCTCATCGTCTTCGGCTTGGTGTTCTCCCAACTGCTGGTGGCGGCCTTCGGCTCCAGCCTGTGGCTCAACGCCCTGGGCGTGTTCCTGGGGCTGCTGGCCACCAGCCTGACCTTTGCCGTGCTGCGCGAACGCCCCTGGATGACCGAGATGCGCTACGTCTGGCAGCTCAAGCACCATCTCTCCCGGCTCAGCGGCTACCTTGCCACCCTGCGCCGCGAAATGGACCAGGGCAATCACGTCGCCCTGCACCTGATGACCGCCTACCACCAGGGCATGGCGCAGCTTGCCGAACTCAACGGTCGCACCCTGGACGATGACGCCGAACTGCTCGGCGAGCGTGCCAGGATCCGTCGGCTGCGCGAGGAGCGCGGCCTGCCCGAGCGGGTCGAGGGCTTCGACCCCAACGACCTCGCCGCCTTCCGCAAGAGCTGAGCCGGCCCGGCCACAGGCCGGGCCGTTTCGTCAGGAGGCGAGCAGCGTCGCCGCCCGCTTGGCGAAATAGGTCAGGATGCCGTCGGCCCCGGCGCGCTTGAAGCAGATCAACGACTCGAGCATCACCTCGTCGGCGTCGAGCCAGCCGTTGTCGAAGGCGGCCATGTGCATGGCGTACTCGCCGCTGACCTGATAGGCGTAGGTGGGCACCTTGAGCTCGTCCTTGATACGCCGTACCACGTCCAGATAGGGCATGCCGGGTTTGATCATCACCATGTCGGCGCCTTCGGCCAGGTCCAGGGCCACCTCGTGCAGCGCCTCGTCGCTGTTGGCCGGGTCCATCTGGTAGGTGCGCTTGTCGGCCTTGCCCAGGTTGGCGGCAGAGCCCACCGCATCGCGGAAGGGGCCGTAATAGCGCGAGGCGTACTTGGCGCTGTAGGCCATGATGCGCACGTTGTGCAGATGCTCCTGCTCGAGCACCTGGCGAATCTCGCCGATGCGTCCGTCCATCATGTCGGAGGGGGCCACCACGTCGGCGCCGGCCTCGGCGTGAGACAGGGCCTGCTTGAGCAGCGTCTCCACCGTGCGGTCGTTGAGCACGTAGCCGGTGTCGTCGATGATGCCGTCCTGGCCGTGAATGGTGTAGGGGTCGAGCGCCACGTCGGTCATGATGCCGAGCTCCGGCACGGCGTCCTTCAGCGCTCGCACGCTGCGCTGCACCAGGCCGTTGGCGTTGTAGGCTTCCTCGGCCAGCTCGCTCTTCAGCGACTGGTCCACCACCGGGAACAGGGCCAGGGCCGGGATGCCCAGCTCGTACGCTTCGCGGGCCTCCTGAATCAGCAGGTCCAGCGACAGGCGCTCCACGCCCGGCATCGAGGGTACGGCCTCGCGGCGCTGTTCGCCGTCGAGCACGAATACCGGCCAGATCAGATCGGCGGCGGTCAGGGTCGACTCCCGCATCAGGCGGCGCGAGAAGTCGTCGCGGCGCATGCGGCGCATACGCGTGGCGGGGAATTGACGCGTGGTCTGGAAACTCAAGGTTCTCTACTCCGGCTGTGGCCACTGCCGCCGTATCGTCAACTGGCGGCAGTGGGCCTGGACAGAAAGATGGTGCAATGACAAGCGAGTGTATGGAACGAGTATATCAGTGCCACCCCAAGCCGAAAGTCGCGCCTTGTCGCACCCCGCGCGACTCTCTAAAGTGTTGGCTTCGGGAACAAAGGCTGAGCTCTTCATTCGAAGCGCCTTCACAACAAGGAGAAAGGCATGAGCAAACAAGTGGCGGTCATCCTGTCGGGTTGCGGTGTCCAGGATGGCTCGGAAATCTACGAGACCACGCTGACCCTGCTGCGGCTGGATCAGTTGGGTATCGGCCATCGTTGCTTCGCGCCGGACATCATGCAGCACCACGTGATCGATCACCGCAGCGGTGAGGTGGTCGAGGGTGAGGCGCGCAACGTACTGACCGAGTCGGCACGCCTGGCGCGGGGCAACATCGCACCGCTCGACGAGCTGGACGTCGAGGAGTTCGATGCCGTCATCCTGCCCGGCGGCTTCGGTGCGGCCAAGAACCTCTCCAACTTCGCCGAAGCCGGCAGCGACATGGAGCCGCTGCCCGAGCTGGTCGAGGCGCTGGCTCCCTTCTACCAGGCGCGCAAGCCCATCGGGCTGATGTGCATCGCCCCCGCCCTGGTGCCCAAGCTGCTGGGGCCGGGCATCGCCGTGACCATCGGCCACGATCCCGGCGTTTCCGGCGCCATCAGCTCCATGGGCGGGCTGCACCGCAGCTGCGGCGTGGAGGACATCGTGGTCGACTTCGAGAATCGCGTGGTGACCACCCCGGCCTACATGCTCGCCACCCGTATCGGCGAGGCCGCCACCGGCATCTTCAAGCTGGTGGAGCGTATCGACGAGCTGATGGATCTCTGAGCCAGTGCGGTAATGCAGTAATGAAAGCGCCCCGCTTCCTTCGAAGCGGGGCGCTTGCGTATCGGGCTTATGTTCTGGGCTTTATGTATCGGGCTTTGTGGTTGGCGGGCTCAGGCCTCGTCGCGCTCTTCGCTGGCCTCGGCCTCGGCCGACTTGCGGCGCCGCCGGCGTACCAGGCGGCCGAACAGGATGCCCACCTCGTAGAGCAGATACATGGGGATGGCCAGCAGGCTCTGGGAGATCACGTCGGGCGGGGTCAGCAGCATGCCGACCACGAAGCAGCCCAGGATGATGTAAGGGCGCTTCTTCGACAGGCTCTCCACCGTGGTGGCGCCGGAGGCGATCAGCAGGAAGGTGGCGATGGGGATCTCGAAGGCCACGCCGAAGGCGAAGAACAACTTGAGAACGAAGTTCAGGTACTGGTTGATGTCGGTCATCACCGCCACGTTCTCCGGCCCGGTCTGGGTGAAGAACTGGAACAGCAGCGGGAAGACGACGTAGTAGGCGAAGGCGGCACCGGCATAGAACAGGCCTACGCTGGAGGCCAGCAGTGGCAGGGCCAGCGCCTTCTCGTTGTCGTACAGGCCGGGGGCGACGAAGGCCCAGGCCTGGTGCAGCACGTAGGGGATGGCGATGAACACCGCCACCACCAGGGTCAGCTTGAAGGGGGCCAGAAACGGCGAGGCCACCTCGGTGGCGATCATCTGCGAACCTTCCGGCAGCATGCCCATCAGCGGCTGAGCCACGAAGGTATAGATCTCGTTGGCGAAGGGATACAGGCCGAGGAAGATCACGAAGATCGCCACCACCGAGCGCAGCAGACGCGAACGCAGCTCGATCAGGTGCTCGATCAGGGGGGCCTGGCCAAGATCCTGCTTGTCGTCGGAGTCGCTCATCGGGAAGCGGCGTCCTTGTCATCGTCGGGGGTAGAGGAGGGGGCGTCGTCGCTTTGCCTGACCTCGGCCAGCGCCTCGTCGAGCCGCGCCGAGGCCGCCGGTGGCG